>FLOH01000247.1_pt1 | contig 138668 bp, 114 predicted proteins | sample 756751 | NCBI WGS metagenome assembly FLOH01 (sample SAMEA4026879, study PRJEB14308) | marine metagenome | biome: coastal water; material: water | depth 74 m
CTTTGTGAACTGTATCTAAATATTGAATGGCTTTTATCCCAGAAATCGAATTCTTGAGTGCGCTCAAATTCTCATCGGCATTATTTCCAATGGCACTAATGACTCCTATTCCGGTGATATATATTTTCATAATGGGAATTACAAGTTGGGAGTTCCGAGTTACAAGTTGGGAGTTACAAGTTAATAATCAAGTAGTTACTTTTTTAACTTATTAGTTACAGAGTTAAACCTAATGTTAAATCCTATTAACTTTTAACTTGTAACTTCTAACTCATAACTTATTTACTAGCTCTAATAAAATCAGCCATAGTATGAATAGAAAAAAGAATTTCTTTACCTTTTCTCGTATCTCCTACTTTTAAACCATACTCTTTTTCTAACAAAACGATAAGCTCCAAAGCATCAATAGAATCAAGACCTAATCCTTCGTTAAAAAGCGGATCATCATCTCCAATATCTTCAGGGCTAATATCTTCCATATTCAATTGCTCTATAACTTGCAATTTCAATTTATGTTCTAAACTATCCATATTATTTGTTTTTTCTGTTTTCAAAAATAAATGCTATTCCAAAATTAATAGCGGTAAAAAAAATCAGTTTCATAACGTATCCCTCTAAATTCCAAAAGTCATAGCCTTTCAAAATGATATCATAATATCCTGATAATGCCCAATTTAATGGAGAAAAAGCACTCAACTTTAATAATGCTTCAGGCATCATATACATGGGCACCCAAATCCCTCCAATTGCGGCCAGCAAAACTACAGAAATACTTCCAAAGATAGACGCTTGATGATGTGTTTTTGCGACACTACCAACAGCCATTGCATAAGATGAGGCTGCTAGGCCAATAATTAGTGTGAAAATAATGAAACTGAAGTATTTTTCATGAATATCATAAGCCTCCATTCCCAATAATGGCAGTAGAAAATACCCAATAAAAAACAGTACAACAGCTTGTATTACTGCAATAATTGAATAAATACCTATTCGAACAATAAATGGAATTACAAGAGAAGTGGGTGACATTTTCAAACGCTGCAAACTTCCTCCCTCCCGCTCATTGATAATTTGTGAGGCCAATGGAATTACCATAAAAAAGATAGCAAATACCGTCCAAGCAGGAACATTGTGTTGGGTTGAATTAGGCATTTTATCATTTGATTCCGACAAGCCAACTTGTACAATGCTAAATTTACCGGCAGGATAATCTCCTGTGTTTTGTTTTCCCGTAATCTGCTCTAATGCTGATGTATAGGATTTAAAAACAATTTGAGTTTGCACGGCAGATAAAAGCTGATTTATAGCACCGGCCATTGCTTGTCTTAATGTAGCTTTAATGATGGGGTCAAAAAACAGCTCCAACTGAACTACTTTCAATAACGAATCATCAATGACTTGAGCACCAACGGATGGCATTTGCTTTCTTAGCTCGTTGCTAACCACTCTTTTCATATTTCTACTGGCAAATTTGGGTATAATAATTCCCATTTGAAATTCCCCATTCATGACCATTTCTTGAGCAGTTTTCTTACTCAGTGTATCCCCTTTCACTACTTGATGAACTCGAAAAATGGACATTTGTTGAAGACCTTCTACGAGAGCATTGCCGACGATAGATTGATCAAGATTAACAACTGCAATATCCATTTGCTCTACATGTAATTTTTTGGTGGTTTTATCCTGCAATAAAGTCATCAGCAAAACCAAAACAATAGGCATGACAAAAAGAAAAATCAAGCCAGCTTTGTCACGAAGCAACAAAGTAATTTCTTTTTTTATATTTCCAAAGAGTGCAATCATCAGTCTCTAAGTCCCTTCCCTGTTAATTGTATAAATACATCTTGAAGTTTAGAAGCGCCTTCATATTGCTGAATTAGATTTATTGGCTCATCACTAACTAAAATTTTTCCATGGTCGATAATGCTCACCTGTTGACATAATTGCTCCGCCTCTTCCATCAAATGCGATGTATAAAGCATCGTCATACCATCGCTATGAAGCTGTTGCAAGAAAGACAAAATTGCCTGCTTACTTTGCACATCTATTCCCACAGTTGGCTCATCCATAATCAATAAAGTAGGAAGATGCAGAAGTCCGGCAATAAGATTAACACGGCGTTTCATCCCTCCAGAAAACTGCATTACTTGTTGATTTCGTTTTTCATATAATCCCAGAAGTTGTAAAAAATCATTAATTCTTGCTTTTCTTACAGCCTTTGGAATCCGATATTGACTAGCGAAAAAATCTAAATTCTCAAAAGCACTAAGCTGAGGATATAAGGCTAAATCCTGTGGCACTATTCCAATAGATTGCTTTAGTTGGCGATAGTCTTCAATAGGTGTATTTTGCCATAAAATCTGTCCGGTATCATAAGTAAGCAAACCGGCAATAATCTGTATCAAAGTAGATTTTCCTGCTCCATTAGGACCCAAAAGACCATGAATATGACCTTTTTTAATTGTCAAATTCAAATCGAACAGAGCTGGATTTTGAGCTTTGTGATATGTTTTAGATAAACTTTGGACTTCTAGAAGCATGCTATAAAATTATAATTTCAATTTATACAGCTGGGTAAATATAGCCTTTTCCAGACCCGAAATAATGACCAATTGATCGGCTACAGAATCGTAACTCTCTCCATTTTGAGGTCTATTTTTAACTACTCTTCCCGAATCAATAGCAAATTTCCTCCACAAATCACCAACCTCAGTCATCTGATTGCTAATCTCTTGCAAAATCGGGGCATTGAGTAGCTTTGAAGATTCTTGCAAAAAAGCAGCATATAAAAATCTAAAACCAGCACCTCCAGTACCAATTTCCTCCTGCATCCTAATTACAGAACCTAAATAGCGTGCTGCCTTTTTTTGATCATATTTTATTGGCCATTTTCTGATGCTTCTTGCTAATAGCAAAATTCCTGAAACACCAATTATGGGGCCTGGAGCTTTAACCATCATCATGGCTGTATGCTTAATCGATTTTTTTATAGCCAGCTCCAAAGCAATACTTTCTGGAGCTTTTACCACATGATACATTTTCCCTTGCGGCTTATAAGTACCTTTGGCATAGCGTACTCTCTTCAAATCATCGGCACTAATCCACTCAGGATTTTCCATTACTGGGTCAGAAACCAAATATTGATTATCCTTCTTATGATAAGCAACTAAATTATGTGCATTGAAATGAAAACGCATTGGGGCAGGGAAATAATTTAGGTGATAAACTCCTACTACCATTCCAACAGGAATCCCATTTTGCAATAGATTATCGAGTTCCAACATGGATTCGTCCTCTCTGCCAGCAAACTTTTGGGTTTTCATTTTTATTCCAAGCGTCTTATTTACTCTCTTAAATATGGCTCCAGGCATTGGTCTAAAAGAAGTAACCGGAGCACCATTGAGCTTAATGAATGGCAAATAGGTAAAAAACAATCCTGACCCTATGCCAAATATCATGGGCTCGCTCAACTCTAATCCATAAAAATGCATTAAGTTTGAAGTCACACCATTTTCGCAATGCGCTGACATTTTATGTTTAAAATCTATTGCTTTTATTTCCATTTATCTACTTTAAAATCTACCAAATCAGCGACATTTTTAATTTGAAGAACCTCTGCATATTGATTTAATAATCCGTCATTCAGCGATTTAAATCTTTTAGGATTGAGATGAAGCCAAACTTTCCAGCGGGGAAGATTCATATATTCGGCCAATATTTTCAGTTCCATTATTTCTCGGTGCATAAAAAAGTAAATAGGACTTTTCAAGCCCTTTGATACTTGATTTAAGGCTTCCGCAATATTCTCATTAACCTCATCCCAAGCTTGTTCCAATGCAATATTCTGAGGCTCAAATCCGGGACTCTTTTCTTGCACATAATTTCCTTGATCGTCCACCGCATATTGGATAAAACTAGTTTTACCTTCTAATGCATTGGCATCATCTTTTGGAACATCTTTGAGTTTCATATTAACTTATTTAGTCTTTTTTTTTAGATTACTGAAGATATATAATTATCCATTTTCTACCTTAAACCACTGTCAACTTAACATAAGCATAAGAAAACCGAGCGCTTTCAGGACTCATGACTAATATCTGGTCTCCTTTTTTTAGTTGATCAGAATTAAAGAGTTCTTCCATCATCAGAAATGCTGAGGCAGCTCCAACATTGCCAAATTTAGACAGGTTGGTAAACCATTTGCTCTGAGGTAAAGGGCAACCCACTTTTTCAGCTTCAATTTCTATTTTTGATCTAAAAAACTCAGATGACATGTGGGGTAAAAAATAATCTATCTCTTCTGTAGAGAAATTAAACTTTTCACAAACTCGTTTAATTCCTTTTGCGCCAGTTTCTACAATATTTCCACCGAGCAGTTTGGTATCTTGCCTTATGGACATAATCGACTTTTCGGTTAGTTCGTCCTGTGAATATGTGCGCCAAGGCCTTAAAGTACCGTCGCCATTTAGTTCACCACCAGCATACATACAAGGTCCTAGTTCATTAGAATAACTCAGTATATCGATAAAGTCGATGCGCATAGATAAGCTATTATCATTCGGTTTTTTCTCCAATAACGCAACAGCAGCACCATCGCTCAGCATCCATCTTAGAAATTCTCTTTCGAACTGAATATGGGGTTTTTTATCTAATTGTAAAAGCTTCTCGGCTTCATCTTCAAAATTAATAGAGCGCAGCCATGAAGATAATAATTCTGAACCACCAGCTATTGCGTTTACAGCGTTAGAAGTTAAAATAGACATGTAGGCATATTTTAAAGCTAACATACCAGAGTTGCAAGAACCATGAGGACTCATCACTTCCATTGGACGGTTTTTAAGCAAACCTTGTATCATTGACGCGTGTGAAGGGAGCAGTTGATCCGCAGAAGTAGTGCCAACTGCTAAAAGCTCCAATTCATCTAAATCAAAGCCCTGTTTCTCAATCAGTTTAATAGCTTGATGAGCCAGTTCAGCATTTGTATGGGTATAATTCCCGTCTTTGTCCAACGCATAATATCGAGTTTTAATTCCATTATTACGCAGAATCAATGGTTTAGCCTTTGACTTTTCTCCTTTAATCAGTCCTAAGTAATCCTCCATTTCGTCAATTGAAATAGGTTGATTTGGAAGATAGCGGCTCATCTTATTAATATAAACAGTCTCCATTATTGCAATAAAAAAATCTAAATAAAGATTGCAAAGGTAGGTTTTTATTTGATTTGTAAGATGCCTTTTTGCTAATGAATTTAACTTGGATTCATCAATCTCCCCATAAATAGAATGGCTTTGGTTTCATCATCAATAATGTAAAATAGAAAAGGATGATCGGCTATAAATTCAACTGGCTTTGGTTTGTGATAATCACTAACACTTTCAACTTGCATAATAACCGCAGTGGCAGCAGCAGCTTCAGTTCCTTTTTCATCAATTTCGATAAAGGCTTTATGAATTACATCCGAAATATACAAATCATTGCTTGGGGTCATCTTGGAGAAATCAGCACCACTAGTAAATGCACTTTTTATCCCTAATTTTGATAAATATCGATTTAAGTTCAATGGCAAAGTCATTTTAAACTTCGGTAAAGAAAGAATCACTTCAGGTGTTCCTCCAAAAAAAACATAATCGAAAGCAGTGGTATTTATTACCTTTTCAACACCTTCCATATCTCGCTGATCGATTGGCATTACGATAACCATGCTCTGCTTTACACCCTTATAAGGTAGCCTAAGCATTTTATAAGTAGCATTTTGATAATAATTTAAAGCTCCTTTAAAATTCATAAACTGAGCCTTTAAAGTGCTCCCATCTGCAAGGTTAAATTTATCTTCTTTGGTGTCTTTTTCTTTAAATTGGTACAACCAATCTCCCTTAAAATAAATTGCATTGGTAAGCACAAGTCTTGTATCGGAAGTAATTGCTCCAGATGGAATTAGGTCTTTAATTCGGTTCTCAGTTTTATCAGCCACCCAATCATTTATCTCGAGGCGACTTGCTTCGCTTTTATGCATGAAATCCATATTTTGCAAAGGCGAATTATATGCCTTAGCATTTATCTCCACAAAGGAAGGCATCAACTTATATTTTTTCTCAGACCAAAGTCTATTAGCAATTCGTAATTGAATATTATCCTTAGCATTGGATTCTAGCCTTTTTAGATAAGAACTATAACTCAAATGGAATTCATCATCAAGAGAATAATAATGTATGGCTTTGGACATTTCTTCAGCAGTTTGACCAGTGGCACCAGCATAGGTCATCGCCATTGCGGTGGAAATACTAAAAGGTGAAAAGAATAAATTTCCACTATTATTTTTTGCAATCTGTGGATATAAATCGAAGGCAAAAAGATTGTTCTGAACTGAAATCTTTTTAGCATCAATCAATTGATTATCAGAAATTGTTGCGGTGGAAAGTACAAGAGCGATAAGAGAAATGATTTTAAGGTTCTTCATGATATAAATATTTTGGAACATTTGTGAAATAAATGATCTTGCTTATTCAAACTAAAAAATGAATTTGCGAAACCGCGAAGAATTACCAAAAGTCGTTCCAAATCTAAAAATGATGGACTTGCATAAAAGTAAATATTAATTTTTCTTCTTCAACAAAGCAATACGTCTTAGTCCTTTACTCGTCCAAGGACGGAAGAGAAAATGCACAATTTTAAAAATAGTAGAAGAAATTGGGCTAATAAAGAAAATTAGCACTAACAAATAAATCTCATAAATTTTGAGGCGTGATTGGCGTGCAGGGTTTCCTGGGCCACCTTTTTTGCGGACAAAGGAAGACCAAACTTTGAAAATTCTTCCAGCAGCCATTTCTGTGGTCTTTAAGGAAAAATCAATTGCAACTCCTTTATTGGCAACTACTTTCTGCTGAAAATCATTCCAATTATCCTGCTCAAATGCGTTTGAAATAATAGTTCCAAAATTACCTAAACGAGCCATATCAGAATCACTTACTCCATAAGCTGGTAAACTTTTGAAAGGTTTCTTAACACCTGTGGTTAAATATTTAAGTACCGTAAGTACGCTTACCAAATTGGGTGCAGGGTCTGAAAACACCATATGACCCACATGATTGACATGATGATCTTGAAAATATTGTAGAATTCGATGATGAGCATTCACCCACATGTTTCGAACTCCCATAACCGTAATTACTTTTTTATTGCAGATAAATTCTTTAAAATTTGACTCTTGCAATAAACTCCAAAACGGAATTGATGGGTGTAAAAACCATACTTGGTAAGCAAAAACTACTAAATCATATTCTCCTTCAAAATGAAATGGTTTGATAGGAATTGGAATACCTTCCACTGATTCTGGCATAGCATCATAAAAGGCACTATTGGTCCAAGGAAATGGAAAATCTATAATGGGTTCTATCTTAAAATAATCAATCTTGTATTTAGAATTATTGAGCAGAGGAGAAAGAATACCATCTGCTAATTCCTTCTGCTGTCCGGTTTGGGTATAATAAACAACAAGTATCCTTTTCATTTTGCTATATTGAAGAAATAAATTCTGCTATAAGTTCCTCCACTCCGTAACCATCGGCTTCTGCCTTGTAATTTTTCACAATTCGATGACGAAGAACTGCAGGCGCAACAGCTTTAACATCTTCAATATCGGGAGAAAATTTACCATTAAAAGCTGCATGTACTTTAGCGGCAATGATCAAAAATTGTGAAGCACGAGGTCCTGCACCCCAAAGTAAATACATATCAGCTAAATCGTGGGCAAGCTTACTGCCCGGACGAGTTGAATTCACCAATTTTACAGCAAACTCATATACGTTATCAGCCACAGGCAATTTACGAATCAACTGCTGAAAATAAAGAATTTGTTCACCAGTGATGATTTCATTGACGGTTGCGGTAATATTTCCGGTGGTTCCTTTTACAATATCCAATTCCTCTTGAAAAGAAGGATAATCCAATATTAAGTTAAACATAAAACGGTCGAGCTGAGCCTCTGGCAAAGGGTAAGTTCCCTCCTGCTCTATCGGATTTTGAGTAGCCAAAACAAAGAAAGGTTGCGCTAAGGAATACATATTTCCAGCCACGGTAACATGACGTTCTTGCATGGCTTCCAAAAGGGCTGCTTGCGTTTTTGGTGGTGTTCGATTGATCTCATCTGCCAAAACTATATTCGTAAAAACAGGCCCTTTAATGAATTTGAAATGGCGATTCTCGTCCAATATTTCTGTACCAATTATATCGGAAGGCATCAAGTCTGGGGTAAATTGAATTCGTTTAAAATCTAAACCAAGAACTTGTGCTAAGGTATTTACCATTAATGTTTTGGCCAAACCAGGCACACCTACCAAAAGGCAATGACCATTACTAAAAATAGAAATAAGTAGCTGATGTACAACCTCTTCTTGCCCAACAATAATTTTTGAAATTTCGTATTTTAGTGCCTTATATTGCGTCGTTAATGCAGCAAAAGCTTCTTTCTCATTTTGATATTTATTTTCCATATTACTTCCAGTTGTAAGTAAATTTGCAGCTTTTTAAATCCTCATCAAGAATAAGAATATAGGTCTTTTTAGATTTTTCCTTTATCCAAGCACTAATCGCATTCGATTTTTTTTCATTGATAGCTGCCTCCTGAATTTTATCATAATCTAAATTAATTGATGCTTGGTGAGGCTGAGTCCTTTTATCTAACCTAACAATTCGGAACGCTTTTACATTCCTTTCTTTTTCATATAAGCTCGTTGGAGCCAACTCACCAACATTCATTTTCTCCATCTTGAAAAATAATTCCTTGTCAATCTGCTCAGGAGTAAAAACTTTGTTACCTGTTTGCTGATTAATTGCAATACCACCGTTATACTTTGAATCATCATCGGAATTATTCATCGCAGCCAATTCAAAAGTAGTACTACCCGATTCGAGCAATTGATAAATACTGTCCATTTTAGCTTTGGTAAGATTCAAGGACATGGGGGAAATTTTAGTCATAATTAAAATATGACGGACATTAATAAAATCGCCTTTACGCTTAATCAGCTTTAGAATATGATATCCAGCCTCGGTTTCAATAATTGGGCTAACCTCATCAGGCTGCAAAGCAAATGCAGCTGCTTCAAACTCAGGATACATCATTCCTCTACCAAAATCACCCAATTCACCGCCCTTAAGTGCTGAACCTGGATCCTCGGAATAAATACGTGCCATGGATTCAAAACTCTCTCCTTCAATAATTCTTTTCCTAATTCCTTCTAATTTATATTTGGCAAATTCTTTTTCTTCTGGCTGAATAACTGGCGTCATAATGATTTGAGAATATTCATATTCAGAACCAATTAATGGAATACTATCTTTTGGTAATGCATTAAAAAATGCCCGCACCTCTGCCGGTGTAATGGTTACATCTTGAGTGATTTGATTCTTAACTTGTTCAGAAAGCATTTGATCATGAATCGTTGTCCGCAAATCATTTTTTATTTCCAAAATGCTTTTGTTATAATATTGCTCAAGCTTTTCTTGAGAGCCTATTTGAGAAATAAAATATTGTAATCTTCTATCCATTTCACTTTCTACTTGCTCTTCAGAAACTTCAACACTATCGAGTTGAGCCTCATTTAGAAGTAATTTAGCAAATAAAACTTCTTCAAAGATTTGGCAACGAATTCCCTCTGCATCAGAATTATAACCTTGCATCAAGTATTGCATATATTGATTCTCAACATCTGAATAAAGGATTTCATTTCCCCCAACTATGGCAATTACTTTATCGATTACCTTACCTTGGGCAAAGCTTTGACTCATTCCTGTGCTCATAAAAGCAATAACAAATAGGCCAGCAACTAGTTTAAAAAATTTATTTTTCTTCATTTAATTAAATTAAAATATGAATTTCTCCATTTTCTTGTGCTTCTTTAAACACATCTTGTTTCATGCGTTCTATCAGTTCCATTTTTCTAATATTAATAATAATTGACTTAACGCGCTCATATTCAAAACTCAATGGAGAAGAGCTGTCGCGAGTTCTATAATTATTAATTCGAAGTATATATGCGTATAATGAATCTTCTACTTCTATGTATTTATTATTCTGCAAATAAAGTGATGTATTATAGGATTCTAAAGGGATTTCTTTCAGCAAATCATCAAATAGTATCCATGTATCTTTGTCTAAAAAATAATTAACTGCCTTATCTTCAGCAATATTTCTAATTTTAACTTCATCCTCCTCTTTATACTCTTTAAAAAGTTTTTTAATCTGTTTTAAATTTTTTGAATCCGCAGGTAATTTGATAAAGGCAACTTGCACGATATCATCCTTAAGGGTAAATTCTGATTTATGAGCACTATAATACTCCTCAACTTCGGAATAATTTACTATGGTATCTAACTTTTGTTCAATTAATCTTTGAGTATAGCGATAAACGATAAGCGAATTTCGATAGTCTTCTACCTGCTTTTCCATTTTCATTACTTCACTTTCCAACTGCGATTCATTAACATTTGCCTTATGAAGGATTGCATGCTGATGAGTCCACTGATTGATAAAATCCTGTACTATAAGCATGCTATCTGCACTACTCACTCCCGTTGGAACCAGAAAGGCCATATCCTGCTCATACAACTTATAATCATACACTTGTGCTATCACTCTCTGCTCATCTTGTTTAAAATCACAAGCAGTTAATGATATAAAAGCTCCAAAAAGAATTAAATATTTGATCAATGTTTATTGTGTTAAAAGTTCTCTATTGACTACGATCGTATGGTCCTTATGCAATTTCTCTATCCATTTTTCTTCCAAAAAGTTTTGATAATCTGCTGTAATTAAACCACGAGTTTCATTCAGCGATTTAACTTGAGGAGGTAAGATTTCATGAATATCAACAACAACATAAGAGCTTTCTATTTTTAAAATATTTGAAATTCCTTGTACATGATTCACTTGATCGATTATAGAATTAGACTCTTGCTCAAATTTACCCTTTTCAAAATGCAGATTCAATGCAGAATTTTTATTAGCCATTTTAATTAGGGTATCTAAACTCAAACCTTCTTTGAGCCATCCTTTTACTAATTGGGCAATAGAATCGCTTCCACATTTGTAAATAGTTGCATCAACTCTTTCCTTCCATTGATAATTTGCTTTATTGGCTTGATAGAATTCCTCAATACCCACAGTGTCACGTATGGCTTTTCCCCAAACTTCATCATCACTAATTGCAAACAGCAAAATACCATCATGATACTCCTTCACCAACATATTAAAATCTATATACTGTGATTCTAGCTGAGAATCTTTATAATTCAATACAGTCATTTCCACCCAATTAGTATAAATCTTATCCGTAAAGTAACGAATGGTTCCTTTCTTTTTCATTGTAAGATTTGCTTCCATATATTTTGCAAAGTCTTGCTGAGTGAATTTTTTCTTGTCTAAAACAAACATGGTTTTATTCAATCCCGATGCCTTATCAGCTGTCCATGAATTGGTAAAAATACTTGAATCCACAACATTATAAAAAGTAGTCAAATTTTTGCTATACTCTTTAAAACCAAACTCAGTTTTAAACTTCTCAATGGCTGACTCACGACTGTGATTTGATCTACTATCTCGTGCTACTTTAGATTGTAAAGTAGGTAGATATTCTTCATACGAAGGTGTTTTAATGAGTCGAACCAATTTAATTAAATGCCATCCATATTCAGTATCCACAGGCATAGAAACTTCGTCAACCTTTAGAGTCGAAATCGTTTTGATAAACTCTGGAACCATTCTACTTACCTCAAAAGCAGGTAATAAGCCATCTTTTTCTGCAGAACCTTTATCATCAGAATAAGTTTTTGCTGCTTCTTCAAAAGTAATTTGTCCCGCTTTGATTTTAGCTGCAATTTCATCAATTTTAGATTTAGCTGCTGCATTAGCTTCAGGAGAATTATTGGCAGGCTTCACATTGATATGCTTAACTTCCACTTTTCCCAACTCTGGAATCTTGTCTGTAACAAGGATAATGTGATATCCAAATTGAGTTCTAATAGGCATGCTAATTTCACCAATATTGGTTGTATAAGCTGCAGTTTCAAAAGGATAAACCATATAAAACACTGTAAAATATCCTAAGTCGCCGCCATTACCAGCATGAGCTCCTCGGTATTTTGTTGCTGGCATATCATTAGCTGATGGATCGTCAGAATACTTTCTAGCCATCTCGCTAAAATCAGCACCATCCATTATTTGCTTTCGAATATTAATTAGTTTTTCATATGCTTCTTGTGCAATGGTGTCATTTTTAGAAACATCTTCAGGAACAGCAATCATAATATGACTTGCCCTTACATCCCATTGTAATCTATCATAAGCCTCTTTCAAAATATCTTCATCAACTGACTTATCAGTTAAATATGGTCTTGCCAACTGGTCTCTATAACCTTTAAGTTCTGTGATGAATGCTTTGCTTGTATCCATTCCTCTATTTTCAGCCTCTTTTACTTTCAAACGGAAATTAATATATAAGTCCAAGTACTCATCTACGCTTTTTTTATCAATTGTGGTTGAGTTTGAGTTGTTCTTATTATAAACGTACATAAAATCACTCAATGAAAATTGCTCATTATCAATTGTTAATAATGGCTGGGCAGTCTTTTTTTGGGCAGAAGATACATTTGGCAATAAAACTGCCAATAATAATATTAGTAATATATTTTTCATATGTTTAAATTTACATTAAGGTGATATGGAACGTCCTTTTAATGATTCTCTTTTGAATTATAATTTTATTCATGAACGTTTCATCTGTTTAAACTGTTTTTATAATGTCAATTAGTGTTCTTTTAAATAAGACGCTAAATGATAGTTGTATGAAATAAAAATGCGTTAATACAATGGTTTCAAACGCATATAAATTGCAATTATTATCTACTATAATTAGGGGCTTCACGAGTGATTGTGATATCATGTGGATGACTTTCGACCATTCCAGCGGCAGAAATTTTCACAAATTTCGCTTTTCCGAGTTGCTCAATATTATGTGCTCCACAATAACCCATTCCTGCTCTTAAACCACCAACTAATTGATGAACAATTTCAGATAGAAACCCCTTATAGGGTACACGGCCAACAATTCCTTCTGGCACTAACTTCTTGATATCATCTTCAGCATCTTGAAAGTAGCGATCCTTGGAACCTTGTTGCATGGCTTCTATTGATCCCATACCTCTGTAGGCTTTAAATTTCCTACCATCGAAAATGATGGTTTCGCCTGGTGCTTCATCAACACCTGCAAAAAGTGAACCTAGCATAACCGTATTACCACCGGCTACAATTGCCTTAACAATATCACCACTATATCTAATTCCACCATCAGCAATTACAGCAACACCAGTTCCTTCTAGTGCTTCAGCAACATTCATAATCGCACTTAATTGTGGATAGCCAACACCGGCAACAATACGAGTTGTGCAAATAGAACCAGGTCCAATACCAACTTTAATCGCATCAGCACCAGCTGCAACTAAATCTAAAGCAGCTTCAGCAGTTGCCACATTACCTACAACCATTTCGAGGCTTGGATAGTTAGCTTTAATTAAACGTACTGTGTCTATCACTCCCTTTGAATGTCCATGTGCAGTATCCACAATAATGGCATCAACTCCCACTTCATAAAGAGCTTTTACTCGATCTAAAGTATCAGAAGTAACACCAACTGCTGCCGCAACTCTCAACCTTCCGCGCTCATCTTTAGAGGCATTTGGTCTAGCTTTGATTATGATAATATCTTTGTATGTGATTAATCCGATCAGCGTGCCATCCTTATCAACTACAGGTAATTTCTCTATCTTATACTCCTGTAAAATGTTGGCAGCCTTTTCAAAATCTACAAACTCTGAAATAGTAATTAGATTTTCTGAAGTCATTACCTCACTGATTGGACGAATTAGATTTCTTTCAAAACGTAAATCCCGATTGGTTACAATTCCAACTAACTTATTATTATCTCTCACAACAGGAATACCACCAATACCGAACTCACTCATCATTCGTAAGGCATCACCAACGATTGCATCCTCTTTAATGGTAACAGGATTGATAATCATTCCGTTTTCGGCCCGCTTAACTTTATGTACTTCCTCAGCTTGTTTTGCGATTGGCATATTTTTGTGAATAACTCCAATTCCTCCTTCTTGTGCCATTGCAATAGCCATTTTAGAATCAGTAACGGTATCCATAGCTGCAGAAACTATTGGAATATTTAACTCGATATTGCGTGTAAACTTAGTTTTAAGGCTTACTTCACGGGGAAGAACATCCGAATAAGCAGGCACAAGGAGAACATCGTCGTAAGTAAGACCTTCTCCATAAAATTTGTTTTCATTCATAAGTGTAGAAGCATTTTATATTCTACTATAGTAGAATTAAATTAAATAAACATGATGGTTTTATGGCTTGCAAAAGTATAAAATAAAATCTACAAATTGGCTCTTAATATTCACGAATAATTTTTATGTAAAATACTTATTTTCATAATGTTAATTTACAAAACTGTTCAATATTATTGTTAATATTTATTAAACCTACAAATATCCATTTTGTTTTTTAATATTTAACTGCCAAAAGGAATGAGAGCACTCCATAAATTTCATCCAGCAATCCTGCTGTATATAAAAAAAGTCATCGACCTTTGGCCGATGACTTTCATTAAGATTCGTAATATTAATCTGATATTATCTTATCAAGGTTACTGTTCCTCTATCTTCAAATAGAATTCCACTTGCAGATGTAAATCGTACATAATAGGTATATACATCTTGGGTTGCTTCAATGCCTTTAAAAGTTCCATCCCAGCCTACATTTATTTGTGTAGTTTCAAATACCTTTTCTCCCCAGCGATTATATACTGTAAATAAATAATCTTTAGAATTGATAAATACTCCTTGGGGATAGAATGTTCTATTTTCTGAAACACTACTATTGGGATTAAATGCCGAAGGTACGTATAATCTTGGCTTCTGAACCGCTACTACACTGTTAGATCTTGCACTATCTTCAAAACTCCACTGATTAAAGCTTCCTTCTAAAGCACTTACAAAATATTCGAAAATTCCTCCTTGATCTTTATATGCGGCAACATTATCTTGAAAGTTAAGTTGACTCGATGGCAAAGTAATCATTGGTGCGCTTTCCCAAATACCGTCAAGCGATCGATAAACTTGATAAGTAGTTGGTGTACCGTCAAATTCTTGATAAGCATTCCAACTTAAATTATTAAATAAGCTATCACTTGGGATTACTTTCAAGAGAATAGTGCGTGCTTGCTTAGATGTTATCGCTTCAAAGCCACAGCTATCTATAACAATCACTCGGTAATAATACGATTTTGTACTTACTAAGGCTGCTCCATCAATATACGATAGCGTTGGATTGGTATAATTAGGTGGCAAGGTAGCTATTGATGTCCAATTGCTTGCATCACTTGATCTTTCTATTCGGTATAGACTTACTTTTGCTGTAGTATCGGTATGAATGGTAAGCTCTACTCCAAATTTATTTCCAGGGATTACACTGGCAGATCTGATATATACAAATTGTGGTTGATTAGGCTTATTCGCCATTTCACAAATTACACAAGAGGTACTTGTTGCTCCTGTGGTTCCTACTGCTCTTACATAATAACAATATTCTGAATTATTAGTTAATCCAACATGCTCAAATACTGTGTCTAGTGGTGCTGCGCTAGTAAGCAAAACTTCAGGGCCGCCATTTTCACTTGCATATAATTCATAAGATTGCAATCCGCCTGGCATATTATGATATGAATTCCAGGTTAGGGTCATCTTATCATCACAGATATCTTTTACAGCGGTAATATTCATCGTGTTATGCTCAACACTAATGGGGCTGATTTTTCCACAGCTATCAAAGGCTGCTATAGCATAAGTGAGATATGAACCATCTGGATTACATGGATTATTAAGCTGATCTTCGAAGGTATAATTTGAAATCCCCCAAACGGTGTCAACCGTAGTTCCAACTCCATTAATCATTAAATAAATCACATAGCCTTCTGTATCGCCTGCGCTGTTTTCATCCCATGATATTTCTACAAAATGAGTGTTGGGATTTACACTAACACTATCAAGTACTGGAATATTAGGGGCAATGATATCTGCAAAAAGATCTTTGTCTGTATTAGATACACTACTGCAACTGCTGATAATCCCATTACCATCTATTAAAAGGGTATCCTCTATTTCTACTCTATAAGCTACCGTATCATTACAAATAGTAATGGTGTCAATATAACTAAGATTCTGTGTTGAATCTACGAATTCCCACACGCCTGGAGGATACTCACGATAAATTTTATACCATCCTGTTGAAGAATTTAATAAAGGGCTTATTGTAGCATTCCAATTTAGGTCGGCTGTACCTCCTACTACATTATTGTAGACATTGATATTAATGGTAGAAAATGTATCAGCTGGAGCATTTGATTGCAAACCTGGGCAACCTGATTTACAAACCAAGGTATAATAAACTGCATTATTATTGGCATTGGCTCCCACATGAGTATAAGTCATTGCATTGATATTGAAAATACTATCTATTTCTATAAAAGGACCAGCAGCTGAATTACTCGTAAAAACCCTATAGCTATCAAATGTGGACATGGTATCGGTAACAGCACTCCAATCTATCTGAACATCACCAGATGGTAATACTTTTAAACACTGGATGTTGGGACTAGGAATAGTAGGTTTTGGAAGCACGGTTATATCTATTACTGATATTGCAATAGCTGGTGCTGGACAATAGTCATCTGTTACTTTCAGCACGAAAGTATAAACATTGGAAGTAGCTCCGCAACCTTGTATTCCAGCTAAATGGCTACACATTGTTTGCCATGAGAACCCTGTTGAAACGCCAAACATGGCAGACAAGGGATAGCCAGGACCTGGAGCTGGAGTAAGTGTAGCACAAGGTGCATTTAAACATCCATTTGTTGTACTTAAAGTTGCAAGAGTAGATGGCCCTGGAGGGACAAATGATCCCAACTGACTACCGGAGGCTGTTAATGTTAATGTTTGAGGCATGGAATTAGGCAAATACTGAAAATCCTCCGCATCTAAGCTAAAGGTTACTAGCTCACCAGCATAAACTGTAGTAGAATAACTAGTATTGCCGGCAAAGGGTGGAATTACAGTGGGTGGACCATTAGTTCCACATGCAAGTAATACAACTTGCATATCACGCCATATTTCTGCCACTTTTACTCCACAACGATAGGCAGAAACTTTGGTGGAGGTTACATAAGCTCCGGTTGTATAGGAAGTAAATGAAATTGTACCTGTGTTAGCATTCACAACTGCTGCTACATTATTGGCATTTTGAGTAGGACCTGGCAATGGATTGGTATAAGAATATCCCATTGTATATGTTACTGGATTAGTTGCAGTTATCATAGGTAATCCCCACTCAAAAGTTAAAGCATCTAACTCCTTATCATAACCATTGTGATTATAGGTAAACGGATAGCCTGTACAAATAACTGTCCTAGGTACTTCAGCAAAAGTTGGTGAATTATCGAAACAAGGATATGTATTTGTATTTTGATAAGGGAACATCTTTGCTCTTAAGTACCAGCCAGGCTGACCTACAACATTTGTAGAAGGATTTCTTGCACTAGATGACCAACTAAAAGTCCAGCCAGAAGCAGGGGGAATACCATTAATAGTAATCGGTGCCGACCTATAAATATGTTCTTGAACTGCGCCCATATTTCCAGCTCCTGTAGCCATTCCTGTGCATGTAATATGTGAAAATAATGGATTGGAATTACATACTGGAGAAATATCTTTAGGCCAACCTGATATTTCTGATACAGAAAAGTTACCAGCAGGACTATTACTCAATATTGTGTTGGAAGTTCCAAATTGCGCAGCAGCACTACCATTAGAAGTATAACACTCTCTATAAACCTTCATGGTAAAAATAAATTTACCAGCATTAGGTTGACCAGTTGGTATACATTCCCAAGTAATTTCTCCTCCCATATAATGAGTGGCCTTGGCTATTTGAGTGCTCGCAATTACTGCAAGAATCAATAATAAAAAACTTAACTTTTTCATAACTTAAAAATTTAATTACCTACACTTAACAAAAATATCTTATCTAACTGTAAATGCTTTTGGGCTAATTTTCTTAACTCTAGAGCATCTATTGTTTTAACTTTACTAATATAATTCTGATAATAAGAATAATCTGCTTGGTTTAAATCGACTTCCTTAAAACGATCCAAAAGATTAAAGGTTCCATCAAAGCTTCGTTGAAAACTTCCTTGAAGATAATTCTTAACTATCAACAACTCATTATCATCAATTAGCTCAGTTTGTAAAATCTTAATCTCTTTCAATATCTCTTCTATAGCCAATTGGCTTACATCTGAGTTAACTTCGGTAGAAATAAAAAATACCGTTTCGTTTTGAAACGAGCTCAAAGAAGATCCTATTCCATAAGTATATCCTTTGTCTTCTCTGATATTATTCATCAATCTACTTCCAAAATAACCACCAAGAATAGTTGTTAATATTTTCATCCCGAAGTAATCTGGATGATTTTTGTGCACCGTCACTAATCCCAGTCTAAGTGCATTTTGCACTGCATTTTCTTTGGAAATATGTGTTTTCTTTTCAGAACTTTCATTAATTGTCCAGTCAATTTGGTCATTTAACTCCAATTGAATAGCTGCCATACTTCCCATATATTTGTTGAGCAAATCTAATTCATTTTGGCCAAATTTTCCAGCAACATAAATTTTAAAACTACTCGAAACATAATATTTTTGATGAAAATCAATTAAATCCTGACGAGTAATTAGATCTATATCTTCCAGCTTTGAATATTTTCCATAAGGATGATCTTTTCCAAAAAGCAATGATGTAAACACTTGGCGAGCAAGAAAACTCACCTTTTCACTATTCACTTTAAACTCTTGCTTTTTACGTAATTTATAGTCCTCTAATTCCTCTTGATTAAAACTTGCATTTTGAATAACTTCTGCCAATAAAGGAAGTGTGTTTTCCAAAAAACCATTTAAAGAATATAGTGATACAGAAGCAAAATCTCTAGCAGCATGAGTATCAAAATAAGCTCCGTAAAAATCAATTTCCTCAGCTAATGCTGTTGCGCTATAGTTCTTGGTTACTTCTGTGAGCATATTATTAACTGTATTCGCTATCCAAGGTTTCTGAGAAGCTTTTGTACCTGCTTCAAATACAACGTCAATTTTAAGTAAATCTTGATTTGGACTATCAAATACAGCAACAGGCACACCATTCGATAAAGTATATATCGTCGGCTCTAAAATCTTAACAGATTGTATGCTTTCTATTTCTGGGGCTATATTTCTATTAGGTTGTTGTGTCATTCAAATTTACCTTATTAATGTTAATTGACCTCTTTTTGTATGCGACACTCCTTTAGCGTCAAAGTAATTGATTTGATAGAAATAGAAGTCAGGAGCTAATAATTCACCCTTAAATTTTCCATCCCAAGTCTGATCAATATGCGTAGATTCAAAAACTACTTGACCAGTTTTACTTAAAATTACCATATTCATAGAAGTAATACCTCTGCCAACAACTTTAAATACATCATTATTACCATCTCCATTGGGAGTAAAGGCGGAAGGTACAAATACAGCGCTGCAAGTATTATCAACTGTAACAAAGAACTCATGTGTAGTTGAAATCCCTTTTTGATTAGATACTGTAACATAGTAAGATTTTGATTCAACTGGAGATACAATCAATTGATTGTCATAATCACCAGTATTCCATGAATATTCATATCCTTCTTCTATTGTTAAAATAGCATCTTCACCAAAACAAACTATCGGATTTTCACCAAATTTTACATTCAAAGTATCTGGCGTACTCTTAGGAGAAAGCACTATAATTTCAGTACTTTTAATATTTTCCTCTAATGACTTAACACTATCTATATTATTTTCGATAGGATTTTGCTGAATATTTTGATCTGATTCTACTATTGGAATGATATCAATTTTCTTAACAGGAAGCTGAATTTTTTCATGTTCTACAGCTTCATCTTGATTTCCAATATCGGCTACAACAAGTTGCTCATTGCTTTTTGGCTGCTCCTCTTTAACCACTTCTTGATTGTCAAAAATAGGTTCTTCTTGACTAGGTGTAGTAACTATAGTCATGTTTTCAATAGACTCAACATTATTATTGTTCACCATTTTATCTTGAGATGAATTCTTTTGGTTGATAAAATATATTACAGAAACAATTATTGTGAGTGCAGTTGCAAAATAGAATAATTTAGATGAGAGGCTCATCACTTGAGTATTTCCCAATCTGATATTTTCACGATGCACTGATTTCCACACCCCATTAGAAGGCTTTATTTCAAAGCTTTCAAAGGTTTTTTGGAACCCATTCCTCATATTTTCTTCAGTTGTTTTCAAAACTCTATATTAATTTATCTAATTTATCTCTTAATTTTCTTTTTGCTTTTAGCAGTTGTGATTTAGAAGTACTTAAGCTAACTCCAAGTTCATCAGCAATTTCCTGATGATTATACCCTTCAATCTCATATAAGTTAAATACTATACGGTATCCGTTGGGCAATGATTGAATCATCTTGAGTAAATCTTCCACTTCAAGGTGATCATAGTTTAATCGAATATCAGCAATCCGAGTTTCTGTCTCAGATATATCTACATGATAATAATGTTTTAGATTTTTGCGATGCAAATTTAAAGCAGTATTAACCATAATTCTTCTAATCCAACCTTCTAAAGAACCATCTCCTCGAAAGGAGTCAATATTGGAAAAAACTTTTACGAAACCATCTTGTAAAGCGTCTTGTGCTTCTTCAATCCTCTGGAAATATCTAGCACAAACTCCTAACATCTTAGGAGCAAAGCGTTCGTATAACATCTTCTGATACTTAGCTTTACCACGCTTACATTCTGCAATAAGTTTTTGTTCAGAAGTCATCATTCATATTCTTTCGCAACCCAGAGACACACCTAAAATAAATATAGTTGTCTGGTCTAATTATTTTTTAAATAGTATAGTGTATTTGATTTTTGTATTTGAAAAATATCCTTTGCTACCCTTTGCACATCCTCAACCCTTACTGCCTGATAACGATTTCTTTCTGAATTAGCCCATTCTGCATCACCAAGAAGCTCATAATAAGCTAAATCCATTGCTTTATCTAAAATATTCAAATTTGAAAACTCTTTCGCAGCCATGTATTTATTTTTCACTTTTTGAAGTCTTTTCTCCTCAACTTGATTATTCATAAAAATATTCAGTTCATCCGTAATGGCCTGATCTGCCTCTTCTGGAATTGTACCTTCAGTCAAATAACCAGCAATATAAATCATACCAGGATGTATATCACCACTTAGATAGCAAGAAATAGAAGTGAATAGTTTTTTGCCTTGAACCAAATTTTGATACAGCTGTGATGATTTTCCATTTCCTAATAAGTCTGAAATCAAATCTGTAATTTCATAATCTGCACTCAATCTATCGCAGGTATGAAACACTTTAAATATTGTATTAGCAGGTACATCGCGATTAACTTGTAAAAATCTTGCCTCAGTTTGCTCAGGCTCCATGGGTAAATCTCGATTCACAAAATGGGTTTTTTGAATACCTCCAAACCACTTCTCAGATAATTCTTTAATCTGATCCACTTCCACATCACCAGCAACGACCAAAATAGCATTCTCAGGATTGTAAAACCTATGATAAAAATCTTGCACATCTTCCATTTGGGCCTCTTCAATATGTTGGATATTTTTCCCAATTGTAGCCCATTGATAAGGATGAACTTGATAAACCAATGGCCTTAATAATAACCACAAATCACCATAAGGCTGATTCAAATAACGCTGTTTATATTCTTCTATCACTACACTTCTTTGTACTTCGAGGCTTTTTTTTGAAAAAGCCAAATCTAGCATTCTGTCTGACTCAATCCAAAAACCAGTTTCAATGTTTTCTTTTGGCAAACTCAAATAATAATTAGTAATATCATTATTAGTAAATGCATTATTCTCACCCCCAACCTTCTGAAGTGGTTCATCATATTTTGGAATATTAACAGAGCCACCAAACATCAAATGTTCAAATAAATGAGCAAAACCTGTCAATTCTGGATTTTCGTTTTTAGCACCTACATGATAAACAATATTCATGGCAACCACAGGGGTTGTTTTATCTTGGTGAACGATAACTTTTAGGCCATTTTTCAGACTAAACTTTTGGAATTCTATCATTAAATAATATTAGATTATTAGAAGGCCAAAAGTATAAAAAAAGACCGCTTTATATTGATCAAAAAATAGTCTATCCAGATTACTAAAAAACAAGCTCTAAAGTGATAAAAAAATGCCTAAATTTGTGCCCTCAAAATGCTATTTATTTAGATAAACAATCCAAACAATAAAGATTAAATACATGAAACGCCAAAGATTAAAACAAAACTCAAACTGCTGTTATTAACCAAGGCGTTTCACCTGTCTGTTAGAAGACAGGTATCACCAAAACAAAATATATAAAGATATGAAAAAAGATAAGCAAATATTTGATTTAATTAAGGACGAAAAATCACGTCAAAAGCATGGCATTGAACTTATTGCAAGCGAGAATTTCGTAAGCAAGCAAGTAATGAAAGCTATGGGTTCTGTATTAACTAATAAATATGCTGAAGGCTATCCAGGGGCAAGATATTATGGTGGTTGCGAAATCGTTGATCAAACCGAGCAATTAGCAATAGATAGAGCATGCGCTCTATTTGGAGCTGAATATGCCAATGTACAACCACATTCTGGCGCACAAGCAAATGCATCTGTATTTTTCGCCTGTCTTAAACCTGGCGATACTTTCATGGGCTTAGACCTTTCTCATGGTGGTCACTTATCTCATGGTTCTCCAGTAAATTTATCTGGAATTCTATATAATCCTATTGCATATCATGTTAAAGAAGAAACTGGTATGGTAGATTATGATGAAATGGAAAAATTAGCTATCGAAAACAAACCAAAAATGATCATAGCAGGAGCTTCAGCTTATTCTCGAGATTGGGATTATACACGAATGAGGTTTATTGCTGACAAAGTTGGGGCTATTTTAATGGCCGACATTTCCCACCCTGCTGGGCTTATTGCTAAGGGAATATTAAATGATCCCATGTTACAATGTCATATTGTAACAACTACAACTCATAAAACACTGCGAGGCCCACGTGGTGGAATGATTCTAATGGGTAAAGACTTTGAAAATCCTTGGGGAATTAAAACTCCAAAAGGAGCTACAAAAATGATGTCTGCGGTATTGAACTTTGCCGTTTTCCCTGGACAACAAGGTGGCCCGCTTCAGCACACTATTGCAGCAAAAGCTGTTGCATTTGGCGAAGCATTAACCGATAGCTATATGAACTATGCTTTACAGATGCAAAAAAATGCACGCGTTATGGCTACCGCTTTCAAGGATTTAGGTTATCATGTAGTTTCTGATGGTACTGACAATCATAGTATGTTGATTGACTTGAGAAGTAAATTTCCAAATATCACTGGTAAAATTGTAGAAAATACCTTGGTAAAAGCCGATATCACCATCAATAAAAACATGGTACCTTTTGATAGTCGTTCTCCTTTTCAAACTTCCGGTTTAAGAGTTGGAACGCCTGCAATCACCACTCGTGGAATGAAAGAGGAGCATATGCGTCCAATTGTAGAAATGATTGATCAAGTGATTAGCAATTATGAAAATGTGGAGGTTATTGATGAAGTTAGAACAAATGTAAATGATTTTATGGATCAGTTTAGTATGTTTGCATACTAAAACATAGATAATCGAAAACCAAAAAGTGCCATTTGATTTATTCAAATGGCACTTTTTTTAGGGATAAAAATCAATTTTCATATTTGTTTTTATTCAAATAATCAATAAAAGCTATCATTCTTTCAATATGCGTCCCTCCTAGCTCAATATACCTAGCACTTGATTTTGAGATAACTTTCTGATATTCTTTATAAATTAAATGTCGTCGATTCTCATCAGTCCTCAATGCATCTTTCTGCCAAGGCATATCAGGTTTGCATAAAATATACAAATCAAAAGTCTGTGATTTTCTCAATTCCGTAATTATTTCTGGTACTATTCCAAATTTGTCAAGAGCCCATATTTCCATCGTAATCATTTCTGTATCTGAAACTAGATACTTATTTTGTTCTATATTGTGGCTCAGCAAAAACTGGTTTTGAGCAATTTCTATTAAATCATCTAATGAACATTTTGAATAATCTTGGTTTTGAAAATAATCCCTTGCATATTCGTCAATCAATCGCCATCCTAGAAAATCTGAGATAGCTTTTGCAAGGGTAGTTTTGCCGCTTGATTCAGGGCCAATGATAGCAATTCTTTCAATCATTTTTCAAGGATTTTCAATTTGTTTCGCCAAGCAATATATCCAAAAATGGCAATAAGAAGAAATACAAAATACTGAAATGATGTCAAAACCAATCCTTTATACGCATATAATGGAATAGAAATAATATCGCCAATAATCCAAATTGTCCAATTTTCAATTTTCTTCAATGACATCAGCCACATGGCTATTAAAAAAAGAGCCGTTGTGAGTGAATCGATATTTGGAACAGTGCTATCAGTGTAGTTTATAAGAACATATCGAATTATTATAAAGAACAAAACAAAGAAAGAAGTGAGGTAAAGTTTTTCAAATGTTGAAGTTCGTGAAATACTAATATTTTCAAGCTTACCATCTTGATGAGTCCAATTATACCAACCAAAAACACTCATTACAAAATAAAACGCATTCACACCCATATCAGCATATAAGCCATATTGTTGACATATATATACATAAATAAGCACGCTAACTATACCTGCTGGGAAAACCCAAATATGCTCTTTACGAGCATACCATACACTTAATAGACCGAGCAAAACTGCTGGAATTTCTATCCAAGTTGTAGCTTCTATGTTATCTTGTAAGATATTAAACCAATCTAGCACAGCTTTGGATTATTAGGATTTAAATAGTCATTGGAAATTTGAAAGGTATTCATAAAATATAGATTATTGGATGGCAAAGATAATATCAATTACCGAACTATACTTAAGATGCCGCCTTTTTCAGTTTTATTTTTGTCGTTTAATTGCAGAGAATAAAAATAGGAACCTTCTTCTACATTATTTGCTTTCCAATCATTATTGTAATCTGCTGACTGGTAAACAACTTTACCATTTCTATTTAAAATTGTAAGCGAACTACCAGGATAATGTTCAAGTCCTTTTATAACAAATGCATCATTATAACCATCGCCATTAGGAGTAATGACATTTGGAATGGCAATTTGGCAATCGTTGACTTGAACTAATACTTCAGTGAGAACCGTGTCGATGCAGCTACTCACTTCAAGTGTAATTAACTGGGCACCAACCGCAAGATTAGTTATATAAATCTCAGCTTTATTTAATGAAGAAATTGACCATTTAAAAGAATAATTATCTTCGTTCATGCCAGAACTTAAGAGCACTGATTCATGATTGCATAATTCCATTCCATTACCTAAACTGGGGCTTGGCTTCTTCACTAATATTACATTCATGGTATCAATGCCTTCTAGCATATTTTCAATCCAATAGTGTAGAATATATTTCCCAGATTTATCAATATTCATTTTACTTGCACTAATCTCATTTTGCCAAACAAATTTGTTTTTAGTATTGCTAGTGAATGTTGAACTTAGTTGGTAAACAAATGCTTTATTAACACAAGTATCCTTAGGTAGGATGCGGTTTGAATTCGCAGCAATTCGAGCCAAAGAAGTCTGAACAGATTTGTTTTTTGAAGAAACCAAAATCGAACCAGTTTGAAGTCCTGTGTTTACTTGGCCAAACCCAGAATTAGGATTTTGAGCAATCACCTTTACATCTTCCTGAAAGGTTGCCTGCTGACGTTTCAATTTACTTGGTTCATCAGCTTCTAATTTCTGAGGAGCTTGATTATTGTTTACTATTTGCGGAAAGTTCGTTTGTAATTTCTGTTCTTGTATTTGTTTTGGCAAAATGCTTTCCCTATTAATGTCTATAGGTTCTTCACCTTGTTGTTTTAATTGTTCATTAGAAATATCACTAGCAATTATTGTATTTTCAGAGTTCGTATCAACAATGATTTCAGAATTTACAGGAACAGTTTCTACAAGGAGAGAATTATCTGTATCCTCACCTAAATATCTGAAACCAATAAAAGTTATTACTAAAGCAATTGAAGCTGCCGCTGCAAAATATATAAATTTTTGAGACAACACAAATGAAATTTTACTCAAAGCAGTAGTTTTCATCAAAATATCATCCTCCAATTGGTCAAAATAACCATCGGGAGTACTAAAGGAATTTAGGCCTTTAATCTCGCGAAGTGGAGAAGAGATTGATAAATCATCTTCAGAAAAGTATATTTGATCTTTTTTCTTCATAAATTAATGGTGCTTGGATACAATTCAATATCCATGGTTTAATCTACTTTCAAATTATCTTCGATTTTTTTTACTGCGAAGTGATAAGAAGCTTTCAAAGCCCCTTCTGTAACTCCTAAAATCTCGGAAATTTCTCGGTATTTTAAATCATCAAAATACTTCATATTAAAAACTAATCTCTGTTTTTCTGGTAAGGTAGCCAATGCTAAATGTAGTTTACGTTCAATTTCATCACCATCCATGCTTTCATGTTCTGCTTTACTCTCAAGCATAAAAGCTACTTGATCATAGGGTACATTTTTTTTCCTTTGTATTTTTCTCAGGTAATTGAGGCTTTCGTTGGTAGCAATTCTGTATATCCAAGTAAACAATTTCGACTCACCTCTGAACGTATCCAAACCCTTCCAAACTTTAACAAATACGTCTTGAGTAACATCATTAGCATCCTCATGGTCATATAAAATTCGACGAATATGCCAATATACTCTTACCTTATATAACTTGACTAAAATACGAAAACCGCGCTCACGTGTTTGTGAACTACGGCATAAATCGATTATATCTTGGTCAGTGTATTCAGGCATTTTGCAAATGTATATATTTTTAAACACCTAAAATCAACATAAAAAAAGTAAACCTTAAAGGCTTACTTTTTTCTTAAAATTACTCTTTTTACAGCAGCAACAATGTCAACTGCATCCAATCCATATTTAGTCATTAATTGTTCAGGAGTACCACTTTCACCAAACTGATCATCAACAGCAACCATTTCGATTGGAGTAGGATTATTTAAGGCAAGCAATTGGGCAATGCTATCGCCTAAACCTCCATTTCGCAAATGCTCTTCTGCTGTAACAACACAGGCTGTTTTAGCAACAGATTCTAAAATAGCCTTGCTATCCAATGGTTTAATCGTATGAATATTGATAATTTCGATATCAATTCCTTGTTCAGCAAGAATTTCTCCCGCCTCAATTGCTTTCCAAACCATATGACCTGTAGCAAAAACGCTTACATCTGCACCTTCGTTAATCATCACAGCTTTTCCTATTTCAAATTTTTGATCTTCAGGAGTAAAAACTGGAACAACAGGACGTCCGAAACGCAAATAAACTGGGCCTTCGTAATCTAAAATAGCAAGTGTTGCGGCTTTGGTTTGGTTATAATCACATGGATTAATAACTACCATATTAGGAAGATTTTTCATCATCGAAATATCTTCCATTGTTTGATGAGTTGCGCCATCTTCACCTAATGTAAGCCCTGCATGTGAAGCGCAAATTTTAACATTCTTGTTGGAATAGGCAACAGATTGGCGAATTTGATCTAAAACACGAGCTGTAGAAAAATTAGCAAAAGTTCCTGTAAAAGGAATTTTCCCAGCTATTGAAAGTCCTGCTGCCATACCAATCATATTAGCCTCGGCAATACCAACTTGAAAAAAGCGGTCTGGAAATTCATTTTTAAAATCACCCATTTTTAGCGATCCTATCAAATCAGCACATAAGGCAACAACATTCTTATTCTTTTTTCCAGCCTCGAGTAAACCTGCGCCAAAGCCTGAGCGTGTATCTTTCTTATCCGTAATAGTATATTTTTTCATATTTTCTAGTTAATCAAGGTCATTATAAAACAATTTAATTTTCGAAATCTGCTATTCTAATAATCACCTAAAGTTTCTGGTAATTGACTTAAAGCATTTTTCAATTGTTCATCATTAGGCGCAACGCCATGCCATTTATGAGTTCCCATCATAAAGTCAACTCCTGCTCCCATTTCTGTATGCATTAACACAACTATAGGTTGTCCTTTATGAGTAGCTTCTTTAGCGGCAGCCATTACTTCAATTACGTTGGCCATATCATTACCTTGCATTTCAAAAACTTTCCAACCAAAAGCCTTCCATTTTGCAGCCAAATCTCCTAAATCCATGACCAAAGAAACGGGTCCATCAATTTGCTGTTTGTTGTAGTCTATTGTAGCAATTATATTATCAATTTTTTTAGCACCAGCATAAAGAGCAGCTTCCCATATCTGGCCTTCGTCTAATTCTCCATCACCATGAAGTGTGTAAACTAAACACTGATCACCATCCAGTTTTTTAGCTTCAGCATGTCCAATACCAACTGACAAGCCCTGCCCTAATGAACCGGAAGCAATTCGGATACCTTCAAGGCCTTCAGCCGTAGTAGGGTGACCTTGCAATCTAGAACTTATTTTTCTAAAAGTGCTTAACTCTTGAATTGGGAAATAGCCAGATCGAGCTAAAACGCTGTAAAATAATGCTGAAGTATGGCCATTGGACAAATAAAATATATCCTCATTTTGACCTTTCATGCTAAACTCAGCTGAATTATGAGTCATTATTTTTTGATATAAAGCGACCACGAAATCAGTAGCGCCCAAAGATCCACCTGGATGACCAGAATTAACCGCATGTATCATTCGTAAAATATCACGTCGTACTTGCGTTGAAAAGTCTTGAAGTTGTTTTATGTCTGTCATATTATATTTAATAATTTGCGGCAAAAATACACTTATCATCTAAAGAAAAATATATCTGTTAATAAGAATTAACAAGTTGTATCATGGTAATTATAGCTACTGTTTTTATCACAAAAAAAAATAAAATTTTAAAAAAAAACTTATGTATAAAAAAATGACCTCTATAAAAGAGGTCATTTTATCACGATTTTATTTAATACGTTAATGTTTCAACTCATATTATTGAGCAACTACACCAGCTACACCCATCATGTAAGCAGCGGCATCTTTTACATCTTCGTCAGTGAAATCTGGATTACCACCTTTTGGAGGCATAACACCATAATTACCGGTAAATCCGTTAATTATATTTGAGTTAATCACTTCTAAACCTTTAGCAGCAGACTCTTCCCATCTAGCTTTATCATCTAATTTTGCAGCACCGGCAACTCCAGCAGTATGACAAGCCATACACATTTTGTTGTAAACAGCTTCGCCATTTTCTAAATTTGCAGTCATTGCTACAGGAGCTTCTTCAACAACCACTTCTTCTTCAACTACAGTTTCAACAACTGGCTCAGTAACTTCAGTAGAACCACCACAACTAGCCATAAACAAAGCAGTTGATATGAACAAAGCTGATAATAGACTTATTCTCTTCATAATATAAAATTTAAGTTAAGTAAAAATTCATTGAACATTAAAAAGCAAAATTAACATAAAAAGCTTGCAGACAACATATAAAATCGAAAAAAAATCCAGGATTTATGCTCTACAAATTATTATTACTTAGAAGTAATTCCTCGGCCATAGCTTTACAAATATTTCCTATTAAAAGAAAGGTATTATAAAAGCATAAAAACTATACTTTTGCAGCCAATTTTAAAAAATCTAAAATGGCATTAAAGTGTGGAATTGTTGGCTTACCTAATGTGGGTAAATCAACCTTATTTAATTGTTTATCAAATGCAAAGGCTCAATCTGCAAATTTTCCTTTTTGCACGATTGAACCCAATGTTGGTGTAATAACGGTACCCGATGAAAGAATAAACAAGCTTGCAGAATTTGTAATCCCTGACAAAATAGTCCCTACCACAATTGAAATTCTTGATATTGCTGGCCTAGTTAAAGGAGCTAGTAGAGGTGAAGGCTTAGGAAATAAGTTTCTAGGAAACATTAGAGAAACTGATGCTATTATTCACGTTATAAGATGCTTTGATGATGATAATATTGCTCATGTTGACCAAAGTGTAAATCCAGTTAGAGATAAGGAAACTATTGATATAGAGCTACAAATCAAAGATTTGGAAACTGTTGATGCTAGATTACAGAAAGTAAGCAAACTAGCTCAAACCGGCAAAGATAGAGATGCTATTAGACATGCTAAAGTTCTTAATAAACTAAAAGAGCATTTAGAACTAGCTAAATCTGTTCGAGAGCTAGAATTTGACAATGAAGACTCATTGCTCGTTAAATCATATCAGCTACTAACTGCTAAACCAATTCTATATGTTTGCAACGTGGATGAAAAATCAATTAATACTGGTAATCATTATGTGGATGAATTAAAAGAATCTATAAAAGGTGAAAATGCTGAAGTATTAATTATATCTGCTCAATCAGAGGCTGAGATTGCTGAATTAGATGATTATGAAGAGCGCCAAATGTTTCTTGAAGACTTAGGGATTAAAGAAAGTGGTGTAAGTAAATTGATACAAAAAGCTTATTCATTATTGAATTTAGAAACCTATTTCACAGCAGGAAAAATTGAGGTAAGAGCTTGGACATACCGCAAAGGGACGAAAGCACCACAAGCTGCAGGAGTTATTCACTCAGACTTTGAAAAAGGTTTTATCCGCGCTGAAGTTATTAAATATATAGACTTCATTACATTAGGATCAGAAAATGCAGTAAAAGAAGCTGGAAAAATGGCTGTTGAAGGTAAAGAATACGTTGTTCAGGATGGAGATATCATGCATTTTAGGTTTAACGTATAATTATTTCGATTCCTTCTATTGGAAAAACCAAATAAAAAAATGCCATTTGAAATAATCAGATGGCATTTTCTTTATTTATATAAATACTTAATTACAAAAAAGCAACCTGCTTTTTATCATCATCTATCTTTTTATAAGTATCCTTATCCCACTTCATCATTTGATATACTGATAAATACATCAACCTAGAATCCATAAATTTATAAGGAGTTTGATCCATGCCGGCACCATCTGTAAACGTATAATTAGCATTCATCATATCAGCTAAAGCATAGGTAAATTTCAAGCTCAATCCTTTAGGAAATGAAACGCCAACAAAAACGGATGGTAAAAATCTATTGGTACGCGGACTAAACCATTCTGTATATTTTCTTTTACCAGAAGCTGTAAATTCTTTCTCTTTATAATGATATAATAATTCATATTGTGCACCTGCAAAGAAATAGTAATCATCGTCAAATGAACCAATTTTAATAGCTAAAGGCACGCCGATAGAATAGGTTCTACGTTTCCATTTTACGTTATCTGTTGTTTCGCCTGTTGAGTTAGCCTCATCAGTTATAAAGCCAATATTTCTGTTAGCAATACCTGTATAAATTCCAATTGAATTATTGAAATCGTAATGCCAATAAGTTCCAAAATGGAACCAAAGGGTAAAACGAATAGGACCAGTAGTGCTTCCATTTGTATTTCCATAAAGCAAATCCGAATTAGGATTTGGTGCATTATAAGCAGAATTTGAAGTTCCGAAAATCAACTCACCAGAAGTGGTATTATATATTTTCTGACTAAAGATATGCGTTGAAATTGATAATGCAATAAAAAGAAGAAATATATTTTTCATAATTTGGAATAATTAAGATTAAAGATAAATTAATGCAAATTTAAAAAAAAAACCGAACGGGCGTCCGGTTTTTTCTACTTATGAAAAAGGGTCTCACCCCTTCTTGTTTTACTAAAATCCAACTACAAGACTTCATAGCATACCAAAAGGTTGCATGACATGAATAAAATATTAATTAATTTCATAATATTGATAATGAATACTTTATTTTCAATTCTACCACCATAATTAAAAATAATTCTGATTTATTCATCCCATAAAAAGTAAAAACCAAACCAATATTTAATGAATTACAAAATCTATTTACGAATTATTAATAGCCATGCAATAAAACAAAATAATAAAAGTTAATGTTGAGTAAACATAAAGATGTCAAAGACTAATTAATGTTTGTAAAAAACACTTTAATTGAATGTTAAATTATCAAATGATATTTATATCTTTGCGGATTAGCATTCTTAGTAATAAACATAGAACTATCAACATAAATTATTGAATTTGAAAACAATCACTTATTGCCTTTTTCTTATAGTGTTGCTTATTGGAGCACCAAAGATGAACATTGCGCAAACCTATAGTCAACTTTTAGGACAGGACGATATAAATGCGATTACTACTGCTGTTCCATTTTTACTTATTGCACCTGACTCAAGATCAGGAGCTATGGGAGATATTGGAGTATCTACCTCTCCTGATGTCAATTCTCAACATTGGAATGCTGCAAAATACGCATTTATTGAAGACCAAATGGGATTTAGTGTTTCTTATAGTCCTTGGTTGAGAAGCTTGGTTAATGATATAAGCTTGGCTTATCTTACAGGCTTTTATCGTATCAATAATATGTCAGCAATATCGGGTTCATTGCGTTATTTTAGCCTTGGCATGATTGAATTTACTGATAAATTTGGGCAATCATTGGGTAGTTACAAGCCAAATGAGTTCGCTATTGATGCAGCATATTCAAGAAAACTAGGCGATAATATTTCAGGTTCGGTAACATTACGTTATATCAATTCTAACTTAACACTGGGACAAAGTGTAAATGGACAATCAACTCAATCTGGTCAAGCAATGGCAACTGATATCGGATTATATTACTCAAAAAAGATCAAAATAAAAACCACAAAAGGAAATTTTGCTTTAGGTTTAAGTGTTTCAAATATTGGAAATAAAATCTCCTACTCAGAAACTTTAGAACGCGATTTCCTTCCTATGAATTTTAGAATTGGACCATCATTAACTCTTGATTTAGATAAATATAATCAGATCACAATGTCGGTTGACATCAATAAATTATTAGTTCCTACACCTCCAATTTATGCCTTAGATAGCGCTGGAAATAATATTCCAACTGGAAATGGATATGAAATTGCCCAAGGAATGGATCCAAATCGAGGTATTGGTAACGCCATATTTACATCTTGGTATGATGCCCCTGGAGGAATGCAAGAGGAATTACGTGAATTCTATATTGGTAGTGGTCTTGAGTATGTATATGACAAAAAATTCTTTTTAAGAGGAGGATATTTTTATGAGCATGCGACTAAAGGAAATCGTAAATATTTTACTCTTGGAGCTGGTTTTAAATATAATGTGTTTGCTTTAGACTTCTCTTATTTAATTCCTACTACCCAAAGAAATCCGATGGAAAATACTTTGAGGTTTAGCTTATTATTTAATTTCAACGAAGCCGAAGCAAAATAAATATGAGCAATTTGCGAATAGGATTAGGCACTGATACTCATCGCCTTGTTGAAAATCGCAAGTTAATATTAGGTGGAATTACAATTGCCCACAACAAAGGTTGTGATGGGCATTCTGATGGCGATGCGCTTATTCATGCATTATGCGATGCACTTTTAGGAGCAGCTGGTTTACGAGACATTGGTTATCATTTTCCAGACAATAAAGACGTTAATAAAGATAAAGATTCCGCAGAATTTCTCATTACTATTGTGAAAATGGTAAGAACAGCGGGTTTTGAAGTTGTGAATGCAGACCTTACCATTCAAATTCAAAAGCCAAAAATAAGTCCCCATATTATTGAAATGCAATTGAGACTGGCAACCATAATGTCTATCGATATTTCTCAAATATCTATAAAAGCTAAAACTGGAGAAAACATTGGCTTTATTGGTAGAGAGGAAGGCATTTCCGTTCAAGCAGTTGTTTTGCTGGAGAAAAGCTAAGCAAAATGAAAATCATATGTGCCATTACTGCTGGAGGAAAAGCTCAAAGAATGGGTGGTATAACCAAGGCTTTTATAACCGTTGACGGTGAGCGAATTATCGACAAAAATATCAATACTCTTCAGAAATACTTTTCAGAAATCATCATTATTAGCAATCAGAAAGATCAATTTTCTGAATTTACAAAGTTCAATATATTTTCAGATATACATCAAAATATTGGGCCCATTGCCGGTTTGCATACGGCTTTAACCCATTGCAATAGTGATGCAATTTTTCTTGTCAGTAGCGATATGCCTTTTCTTTCAGAAACTATCATTCAACAACTATTGCTTGATTTTAAAACAAACAAACCTCAGGCACTGATTCCTAAAATCGAAAACCAATTAGAACCACTTCATGGTATTTATCAAAAATCCATCCTAAGCGAATTGGAAAAATATATTGAGAAACAGGAAAGTTATGCCATGAAGGATTTTCTAAAAACTATTCAGGCAAAATATTTTGAACTAGAAGACACCTTTGACAACAGAAAGTCATTTTGTAATATCAATTCAATTAAAGACTTAGATAACTCTACTGGTTTTTTATAGCTCTAAAATCTGCTCCGCTAGGGTTTTGGAATATCCGCAAATCAAATTCAGGAACCATTGCAAAAAGATGGTCAAAAATATCAGACTGAATATTTTCATACGCTGCCCATTCTTTAACTTTACTAAAAACATAAATCTCTATGGGTAAACCTAATTCAGTGGCTTGAAGCTGCCGCACAAGGAATATCATTTCTTGATTTATATTTTTTTGAGATTTTAGGTAAGCATTAACATAGGCTCTGAATATGCCAATATTGGTTTGATGTATTCCGTTATAAGTAATTTTCTGACCATCAGATTGGGCATTCAAAATTTTTAATTCATTTTCCTTTTCCTCAATGTAATCCTTGAGAAGATAAATCTTTTTTAATTCATTTATTTTTTCTTCAGAACAGAAACCTATAGACTGAACATCAATACTAATGTGTCTTTTAATCCTTCTTCCTCCAGACTCCTCCATTCCTCGCCAATTGTGAAATGAGCCACTGACCAAGGAATAGGTTGGAACTGTGCTAATGGTCTTATCCCAATTTTGGATTTTAACAGTGGTCAACGAAATGTCAATTACTATACCATCAGCACCGGCAGAAGGAACAGAAACCCAATCACCGGGACGCAACATGTCATTCGCATTGATTTGAATACCACCAACAAAACCTAAAATACTATCTTTAAAAACCAACATTAAAACTGCTGCAAAAGCACCAATTCCTGTCACTAAATAACTGACATCCTTACTAACAATAATTGATAAAGCAATCAATATACCAGTCATAATAGTAAATAATTGAAAAACCTGAATGTAGGATTTAATTGATTTTTTTTGCCCACTTTGCCTTTCCTCGTATATATCATTTACTGATTTTAGAAGCGTAAGTACACCTCTAATCAACAAATAAACCATATATAATTTTAGAGAAATTGTAGAAATAACACTCAACAAGACAAACTGATCAAAAATAAAATCAAAGGTTAAGAGCCATAAATAAGTGGCAATTATCCTAAATCCATAAGAAAAAACTTTATTACTAAAAAGTATGTCATCTATTTGATTTTTAGATTTTTTAGTTACTTTTAAAATTATCTGAGAACCATAATAACTGATGAGTTTTTGTACAACTAGAAAAACTAAAAGGGAAAGAAAAAACAAAGTAGCCTCATAAATAGAAGGTAATGAACTATTATGAATTCCTAATTCGCTAAGCCAATGAATGTATATATCACTAATATTTGTAAACCACTGCATATTAAAAAATTTGAATTGCAAAAATATATAAAATAGTAGGCAATTATTTCAATTATTTGATAAGATCTTTAACAATTTCTTTAAGAGGCCTGATTTGGTGAATTTGCTCAATGGAAGGTCCTGCCACATAAAATGACTTATAACTTGCTCCAAATGCTGCCTTTTGAATTTTGTGCATACCTCTTAGGGTGATTAATAATTTGAGATATTTTTTAAGTTTCTTATTTTTATACAGCATTTTACTCATCCAACTAGCTTCAGTACCAACTTCCTGAACATAAGGAGTATTGATTACTGTTAAAGGAGAGCCCGATAAATTAGAAGTACGAACTATATCCTTTGCCTTATAATCAATTAACGCTTGCTTATATGCTTCAGAAACTGGGCATTCTGTGGCTGCAATAAAAACTGTTCCTACACTAACTGCATCAGCACCATAACTCATCATATCATTGATATTGTCGGAGTTAGCTACCCCCCCTGCTCCAATAATAGGGATGCTAAAATTGGTCCTTAGTTCAGTAATAAGGTCTTTTGCGGATATATCTCCTGCATGACCTCCAGCCTCAGCACTAACAGCAATAATGGCATCAGCCCCAAGACCGACCACTTTTCGAGCATAACTAATATCAGTAACATCGCAGAAAACTTTAATTCCAGCGGGATGTGCTTTAGCAATTGTCTCCTCTGGGCTGCCCAAAGAAGTAATAATAAATCCCACTTTTGCTTCCAAACAAATCTCTAATTGCCTAGGATATTTCGGATTTGATTTATTTACAATTAGATTTATACCAAATGTTTTGTCACTTTGACTTTTAATTTCCGCAATTGCATTCCGAAGTTCGTCATCAGTTCTATAATTCATAGCTGGAAATGCCGCAGATATACCGCTTTCCAGTGCTTTAACAATCATTTCAACATTAGACACCAAAAACATAGGAGCCATAATAATAGGATGTTCTATATCGAGTATTTTACATATTCTATTATTATTCATCATATCTAATTTGATTATTATAAAAATGTAAAGTTAAAAATAAATTAGATACCAATTCAATATCCTTATATTTGTGCCTTGATATTATTGCAAAATATATTAATATTATTACATCATGACAAATTACAATCAACTAGTATCAGATCAAAAGATATTCTTTAATACCAATAAAACTAAAGATCTTGAATTTAGAAAAAGTCAGTTAAGGAAATTGCTATTTTTACTAAGAAGCTCTGAAAAAGATCTAAATGAAGCTATTTATCTTGATTTCAGGAAATCATCTTTTGAAAACTATGCTACTGAATTATCCATTATTTTTCATGAAATTGATCTTGCAATAAAGCACCTTGATCAATGGGCAAAAAGAATCCGAGTGAGTACAGATTTGGCTAATTTTCCTTCGAAAAGTTATATCATACCAGAACCACTTGGAAATATTTTGGTCATTGGGGCATGGAATTACCCCTTCCAACTATCGATATTACCAGCAGTTTCGGCCATTGCTGCAGGAAATACAGTAATCATAAAACCCAGCGAACTAGCCACTGAGACTTCAAAAATAATGGCTAAGTTAATAAATGAGAACTTTGACGCAACGATTTTGCATGTAATTGAAGGCAGTGTAAGGGAAACTACTGAGCTTTTAAAATTAAAGTTTGATAAAATATTTTTTACAGGAAGTCCTGCAGTGGGAAAAGTTATCCTGAAAGCTGCCGCAGAACATTTATGTCCTGTTACTTTGGAACTAGGTGGGAAAAGTCCAACTTTCATTTTAAAAAGCACTAAATTGAAAATTGCAGCAAAGCGTATTGTTTGGGCAAAATTTTTGAATGGAGGACAAACCTGTGTAGCTCCAGATTATCTTTTAGTAGAAAACAGCATTAAAAGCCAATTTATTGAAATGCTAAAAAATGAAATTAAAAGAATTCATAGCCCTGAACCTATTAAAAGTGAAGCGCTTGCAAGAATAATTAATGCAAGACATTTTGAGCGTTTAATTAAGCTAATTGATCAAAAGAAGGTAATCTATGGAGGCGATTACAATTTACAAGATTTATATATTGCTCCAACTATTATCGATAACGTTAGCTTTGAGGACAATGTCATGCAGGAAGAAATATTTGGGCCATTGCTCCCTATTATTGAATTTGAAGATCTAAATTGGGCAATCAAACAAGTAAAAGAAAATCCGAAGCCTTTAGCATTATATATTTTTGGCAATAATCGCAAGCAAATCAATCAAATTCAAGAAGAAATTAGTTTTGGTGGAGGTGCTATAAATGACGCTATTATGCATTTCACCAATACGAATCTGCCTTTTGGTGGAGTAGGAAATTCAGGAATGGGTTCCTATCATGGCAAATATGGCTTTGATACATTCACCCACTATAAGTCAATATTAGACAAGCAAACCTGGTTTGAACCTAATATTAAATATTCACCTTATACCTCCTTTAAGAAGAAATTACTCCAATGGCTGGTTGGCTAAAATATTGTTGTATAAAAAAAGCAAATATTTCTATTTGCTTTTTACTACAATGAAAATAAAAACTATTTAAACGGCACAACACCCGCTCTCTTAACTTCAAAAATAGAGTCTCCCGTATTTTTTTCGTAATACTTAGCTTGATATTCATATTTACTATTTACAATAATTCCCATACTAAAACTCATTGAAGAGGAAATGTCTTCTTTAAACTTTAAATATAAATATACGGGATCACCCTGATACATTTCAAAGGATTGAACCCATTTACTACTTGGTCCACTTGGAATAATAGTTTGAGAAATGCTGACTCCTTTATTATCTAAGTATACGACTTCATATGAATCTGTTAAGCCTGTAATCATATAATCAACCTTTGTAGGATCCGACTCCTTTTGGCAAGAAACTGCAATAATGCTCATCAAAACGATGACTAAAAATATATTTTTCATAACTCTTAAATTTTAAATATTATACACAATGTTTACAAAAAACACTCTTCCTGGCTCATATAATCTATGATCTGTTCCTAAAACTCTTCTATTCAAATGTTCATAATAAGTCTTATCTAAAAGATTGTTTACTCCACCGATAATTGATAGATTTTTGCTATGCTTATACTTTAAGCTAAAGTCAATTAAAGAAAATGAAGGTGATGTAAGTTCCATCATGGCAGTTGACACATTGTTTTGAGCAGCTACATAGCGGAAATTCAAATTTGGTGTTAACTTTTCTTGAAATAATTTATAGGAAAATCGAGCATTCAAATTCAAAGGAGGTATTTCTCCTAATGGATCATTATTAACTAAATGCGATCCAGTTATAGCTCCAGTAGCATCAAAATCAAGAACTTCTACCTCATTGATTGTTCCAAAAGTACTAGCGGCAGTTAAACCAATTCTCCAATTATATCTATTGGGAGTGGCATAAGAAAGCTCAAAACCATAGAGATTAGCCGTGCCAATATTCTCAAATTTCTTTACGCCTAAAACGCCTGCGGTAAGGGGTTTCTGAACTGATGGAGGCAAATAAACTCCACTAATGTAATCTTGAACGATGGAATAAAAACCTGTTATCTCAACGGATCCATAGGTTTGATGTTGATATTTATAAATCAAATCAAATTCGTTATTCACTTCAGGTTTTAATAATGGATTTCCGATATATTCAAAATTATCAAACCCAACTGGTAGTGTAATAATAAAACGCTCAATCATGCTTGCGCTTCTCACACCTCTACCGAACGAAAATCCTAAAGACATATTTTCATTTAATTTGCGAGTTGCACCAGCACTAAAACTAAAATTAATGAAGCTTGATGCTGTACTATCAGCTGAAATTCCGATAATGTCGACCTTACTTCCATTTAATAACGAAATGGAATCAGAGGAAGCAAAATTATAATCTAATCGTGCTGAACCTACTATTTCCCATAGATTCTTATTCAATCTGTATTCAGCAAACAAACCATAATTAGATATCATGGCTTGATTCCATAAGTTTTCTATTTTTTGTGGTACATTTCCCATCATAGGAAACTGACCAATCATCAATTTATCTCTAGTGCCATCTTTATCAATATGATACATATCTGTACCAACAAATAGGTGGCTATTTGCGTTTGTATTTAATCCAAACTCAGCTCTATATCCATATTTTCTAGCAAATATTTGCGAAATAGCAACAGCAGTATCACTAAACCCACGCTCTTTATTATCCATTGTGTGATCCACATCACTTAAATAAGCTTTAAAATCAATAGTTTCTATCCGTTTTGAAACCTTATTGGCTTTATAATCGAATGAATACAATTTTGTATCGTCAGCTCTTTCGTCCATTGGAAGTGAAGGAAACATAACATTTCGGGCATAAAATTCAGAATAGGAAAGTATAATTTTGTGATTTTCCGCCAATGAAATACCAAGCTTTGCATTATACCCAAACTTAGTAAAAGAAGAACTGACTAAATCACCATTTCCGTCCGAATAATTTCCATAACTAGAATTATTTCCTGAGAATGTAAAATAAACTTTCTTGCCTCCGCCATAAACAGTCACATTTTGTCTCTGTCCGTTCCAATTGCTTTCATAACCCATTGTAGCTTTAACATGAATTTGAAACTTTTCAAACGGCCTTGGGTTGGCTGTAAGCATGTTTACCACACCACCCATAGTTGGGCCATATCGTAATGCAAATGGCCCTTTAAGCACTTCAATGGCTTGTATGTCTCCTGCTTCAATATGGCCAGTTGTTGGGTCCATTCTGTTAGGGCAACCGCCTTCCAAACTTTGCCCATTATCAACTTGCACATTGAGTTGATTATACTTAAATCCTCTAATCACAGGGTCTAAATTTGCCCCACCCTTACGCACAGCTGACAAATTAGGAATCTCTCTTAAATAATCTCCGATGTCACGAACAGCACTTTGCTCAATATCGGATTCCTTTATTATGATTTTAGAATATGCATGATTTACAATTCGATCATCCTTTATTTCAACAGCAAGCAAGTTCTTAATATCAATTTCCATAACAAAGTCTAAACTTAATATTTGCCCTGCCACTGATGTAATTGGTTTAGATATTGAAATATATCCCAAATGCTGAGCATATAAAGTATACTTACCAGGTGTGATACCATTAATCTGGTAACTTCCTAGCTCTGAAGAAATCGTACCTTTTTCTTCAGGAGAAATCAAAATTTCTACTCCAGAAATCGCCTTTCCTGTTGTTGCATCTGTTACTTTACCTTCTATTCCTCCAAGGCTTTGAGCTTGGGTAAAAAATGCTGAAAACATCAGCAAAGCCATTAAAATAAATTTCTTTTTCATAAATTAACTATAAATTAACATTAACGAATTATTTCATAGACAAACATCTTATCTAAAAAGATGTACAAAGGTAATAATAAATTTAATATGTTAATTTTTTCTTAAAATGAATATCTTACTCCAAAAAAAAGCCGATAATTGCTTATCGGCTTTAAATATAATTTATTGAATCCTAATAATTTCCTATAGGGCTTCCCACTCTAGTCATAGCACATCTAAAACCGATAAAATCAGTTGATTGACGTTCATCTAGGAATCTTCTAGCACCTGGGCTAAGCCAATAAGTACCATCTTTCCATGATCCTCCTTTATAAACTCTGGCATTATCATTAATCATAGAGGTAGTACTATAATCATACATTTTACTTGAACTGCTATTATCGTCATCCCTCCAATTACTCCAATCTCCAGAAGTATAGTTAGAAGCATAATCACCATCTAAATAATTGATATTATCAGATTTACGATAATTTCTACGTTCTAAATTTTCTTCTACAGTTACGTCGCGAGTTCTTAACTCACCGGGTTGTGCAATAATAAAATCTGAAATTCCTTTAGCTATTTCAGCTGCAATTGCTATAGAAGATGAAGGATTTCCATAAAGTTTATCTTCCAATAATTCAGTCATTGCTTCAGCAGCCTCATCATACTTCCGGTCAGTATTTAACTTGTTTACAGCTTCAAGACCAGATGTCAAATCAGCTTGTAATTTAAGTTCATCATCACTTAATTCGAAGCTTAAATTATCAAAGAAACCTGTTTTCTCTTCATTTTGCATCCAATTCAATATGCCTTCATAATCATATATCGTAAAATATAATTTATCAGCAATAGCGCCAGTATTATCTCTTACATAAGTTTTGTAAACATTACCACGAAATGAATTATAATCATCCATATCTTCAAAAGTAAGTGGACGATAAACATCCATTACCCACTCGGCTACGTTACCAGCCATATTATACAAACCATAATCATTTGGCCAATATGCATAAACAGGAGCAGTGATAGATGCTGCATCATTTAAATTCCCTGCAACTCCCATATAATCACCTCTACCTCTTCTAAAATTAGCTACCATATCACCATAATTTCCAGGTGCATCAGTACGTGTAATATGACCATTCCAAGGATATAATCTGCGCTCAACAACTCTTTCATACATAGTATTACCAATTAAACCTAGTGCAGCAAATTCCCACTCAGCTTCAGTTGGTAGGCGATACTTTGGTAAAAGTATTCCATCTTCCATTCTGGCGCGACGATAACCACTTCCATTAGGTGAAATATCTACTAATTGGTGTTGACTTTCCTCACCGATACCAGTAATACTAGGAACCATATAAGCGTCTGTATTAAAATGATTATCAGATGTAGGAGTTTCTTGGTTTTCTAAAATACCAAATTCTACTAAAATATATTCATTCACTCGGTCAGTTCTCCAAGAACAATAGTCACGAGCTTGAAGCCAATTAATGCCCACTACAGGATAATCGCGATAAGCTGGATGACGTAAATAGTATTCAACTAAGGGTTCGTTATAAGCCAACTTAGATCTCCATACCAATGTGTCAGGAAGTGCTTTTTGAATAATTCGTGGATTCTCATCAGCATATACGCGCTTTAACCAATGCATATACTCTAGGTAATCTAGATTACGCACTTCAGTCATATCCATATAAAAAGAAGGAACCGTTGCTCTTCTTGGCTGATTACTCCAATCATAATGAACATCTTGTTCAGTACGACCCATTACAAAAGTACCACCTTCAATTAAAACTAATCCAGGACCAGTTTCTTGTTCCTCATAAGGAGCAACTTGAAATCCACCATTTTTAGGATCATTATAATTCCAGCCAGTTGTAGGAGATTGCTCCTTACCACAAGAGGAAATCATTAGTGCAGAAACATACAGCACTCCTAAAATATATAAACTCTTTTGCTTTATCATAAAATACAAGTTTTACTATTATTATTATATACTAACTAAAAAGATGGGCAATTTATTTCATGCATCTTTCTTCTTTTTATTGGACAATTAAAATCCAATGCAAAGGAGAACTCATGGGCTCCACCAGAAGCACTTGCCAATTTAGAAACTGTAATATCGTAACTATATCCAAATTTAAATTTGTCGTATTCAAAACCAGCCTGTAATATGATGGCATCACTTCCTTCAAAGAACTGTCGATACCATATACCAAATATCATGGGGGCCTTTTTAAAATAGGCGCCATAGTTAAGTTGATTAAATGGTCCTTGACTCATAAATACAATATTTGGAGAAATAGTTGGGTCGCTAGGACGAAGTCTTTTGTGCTTAACTAATGGAATCATATAACCTGCATGAGTAGTTATTTTCATAGGCAAATAACTCTCCCCTTCTGTTAAGGATACATTAACGGGAACCATGTGATGCACCGCAACTCCACCAAAAAAACGATCATTATAAACTAAAAAACCACCAGAAAAATCAACATCCATGATATTATATTTTCCATTAACAGGTCTTTTCTCAGCAGTATTATTCGAAAAACCCCATTTAGAATCAATTTGATCTCCGAAAGTTAATTTGTCCCAATCTAGATTTTTCTGAAAAAATCCAGCTTGAAGTCCTGCTTTTAGGAACCAAGTGCGACTTAAACGGATTCTAACGGCATAAATCAAGGATACTGTTTGAGTTGTCAAAACGCCTTGTCCGGCACGGTCAGCAGTGACTAACACGCCTAAACCGCCACCTAGAGCATCGACATGCATATCGAAACTGGCATTATAGGTCACATAAGAACCCGGTATTGCAGGCCACTGATTTCTATAATTTGTAACAACACGAGGACACACTTTAGCACCAGCAAATGCAGGGTTTAAGTATAGTGGATTAGCATAAAACTGAGAAAAATGAGGGTCTTGTGCCTTCATCCCCAATCCTATAAATAAAACTACTAAAGTAAAAATGTACGGTCTTAGCTTCTTTGATATCATACCTAATTATTTCAAGTCACAATATTACAAATTATTTTGACATTCATAACACTAATTTTTTTGCTTTTTTAACAAAAACAGATTGCGATTATACTCTATAAATTGGATTTTGTTACACGCAAACTAATATTACTTCCTGCCACCATTTTATGATGGTTACGCTCACATGACAAAACTAGACCCTAAACGTTGCATTGTGAAAAAATATTTTACAATTTTCATAGCTTAGGCTAGAAAACCTAGATTCATAAATTTCAAAATGACTTTCAATTGAAGTTTCAAAAAACCTAAAAATACAATTTAAGACTAAACAATAAAAAATGAAAAATGTAGTTTAATATCCATCATTAGAAATTATAGTTTATTTTATGAGGAATGCACTTTTGTATTTTGTTCTGTTAATTATAGCAAATCCTATTTCTCTTTTTTCACAAGAGAGAATTGAAAAAAATATTGAGATTCATTGGGCAAATATGAGGAGCCATGATTCATCTCAAGTAACTTTACGTCAGCTTAAATTTCAAACTTCCATAGCAAGCGCTGTTTATGATGGGCTAAAGTGCTATGCTTTTTCTATTCCTTTAAATGAGTATCAAGAGATCAAAGTGCAAACTAGTGACGTCACAACCAAGCCTTTTAATGGAACTAGCAGCAAAAATAGCATCCAATATAATTTGAGGCCAAGCTTTCCTATTACCGTTGATTACTTATATGACAGAGGTCAAAAAAGTGCTCAAATCAAGGTTGAGGTTTTTAAATTATCACTTAATCAACAAATTAATTTACTCAATTCCGTTCGCCTTATTATTGATATTATTGATTCTAAACAAATTGGCACTTCAAAAGGTCGAACTTATGCTAATCATTCCGTGTTGGCACAAGGAGATTGGTATAAAATAAAACTTTCTAAAAGTGGGATTTACAAAGTGACAGGAACGGAGTTGCAGGGCATGGGATTTTCTATTTCAAATTTAGACATAAACCATATTCGACTTTATGGAAATGGAGGAGGCATGCTTCCTGAGCTGAACTCTGTTGAAAGATATGACGACTTATTTGAAAATGCAATAGAGATTAAAGACCTGAATAATAATGGTTTATTTGATGCTAACGACTATTTTCTTTTTTACGGAACCGCTCCCAATACTTGGACATATAACAATCAGATTAATGCCTTTACTCACAAGAAACATATTTATGACGATTATGCTTATTACTTTGTAAATGTGCAAATTGGACAAGGAAAAAGAATTGAAACCGACACAAATAGTTATGGCACTTCCAATGTATTTGTAAATAAATTTACAGATTTTGCCTTTCATGAAAATGATTCGCTAAACCTTATCAAAACGGGAAGAGAATGGTATGGAGAACAATTTGATGTCATTACATCATATAAATTCAATTTTAGCTTTCCAAATCTTGTTACAGAAAGCCCGATTTTAGTTAGAACAGATGCGATTGCTCGCTCAACCTATAACAGTAATATGCTTCTTCGCGTAAATGGAAATGAAAAAATCCTTCAATTTAGTGCTGTCAATCCTCACTATTTAGCAACTTATGCAAACGAAGTTTTAGACACCTTCTATTTGAAATCGAGCACATATAATATAAGCGCACAATTGGTTTATACCAAACCCAACTCTAGTGCTCAAGCATGGCTCAACTTTCTAGAAATAAATGCGCAAAGGCACTTAACAATGTATGGCCAACAAATGACATTTCGTACACCAGAAACCGTGGGTGCTGGAAATATTGCTGAATACACATTAGAAAATGCTAATCAGAATTATGAAGTTTGGAATATTAGTAATCCACAAGAAGCACTTAAGATGGTGACTACCATAAATAATACTACTTTAAAATTCACTAATAGTGCTGAAAATTTAAAAACTTTTGTAGCTCATATTGGTGAGTATTACACGGCAGCAAACGTGGGTGCAGTTAGTAATCAAGATCTTCATTCGCTGAGCAATATTGACTATGTAATATTATATCATCCAAGCTTTAAAAATCAAGCAATACAATTGGCTGATTTTCATAGATCAAACAGTAATCTAACTGTTTATACTACGGATGCACAAACAATTTACAATGAATTTTCAAGTGGTGCAAAGGACGTTTCTGGCATTCGTGACTTCATGAAAATGCTCTATGATAAAGCAGCAGGTGATGTTTCAAAAATGCCAAAATATTTATTGTTTTTTGGAGATGCATCTTACGATTTCAAAGATCGAATTGCAAATAATACCAATATGTTGCTAACTTATGAATCTTCCAATTCCCTATCCCCTACCATTTCTTATTCCACCGACGACTTCTTTGGCTTACTTGATGACAATGAAGGTACCAATTCAGATGGCAGTATTGATATTGGCTTAGGTCGATTTCCAATAACAACAACTAGCCAAGCAAATGATATATTAAGTAAAATTTTCAGGTATAAATCGCCAAATCCTAAAGATCAAAATTCAGGAAATTCATGCTCAAATGGTAGTAATAATATTGAAGCATTGGCCGATTGGAGAAATGTATGCTGCTTTATTGGAGATGATGAGGATGGAAATCTTCACACGTCACAAGCAGATTATTTAGCCAATTATGTTGGAGTAAATTATCCTGATTATAATATTGATAAAATATTTCTTGATGCTTATACCCAAGTTACAACTCCTGGAGGACAACGGTATCCAGAAGTAAATACGGCTATCAATCAAAGAGTTGAAAGAGGCGCACTTGTTATTAATTATACTGGCCATGGAGGAGAGGAAGGTCTATCTCATGAATCTATTGTAGAAGTTAAAGACATTAATGGTTGGAGCAATTATAATAGTCTACCTTTATTTATCACAGCAACTTGTGAATTTAGCCGCTACGACGACCCAGGGAGAATTTCGGCTGGCGAATACGTTTTACTAAACCCAAATGGTGGTGGAATAGCGCTTTTAACCACTTCACGAGTTACTTATTCATCCACAAATTTCATACTCAGCAAAGTGGTTTATCAAAACTTATTTGAGAAACAAAACGGCGAGTACCCCTCTTTGGGAGATGTTTTAAGAATATCCAAAATCGGAGCAGGTTCAGTTTCTGCCAACAAGAATTTTATTTTACTCGGCGATCCAGCATTAAAAATTGCTTATCCCTATGATGAAGTTTTCACTTCTGCAATCGTAGATGATGAAACTGGATTGGCAATTGACACGATAAAAGCGCTGCAAAGGATTCGAATTAGTGGAGAGATTCAACATGGTGGTCAATTAGTAAACACTTTTAATGGCATTATTTATCCAACTATTTTTGATAAATCACGCACTTATTCAACTTTAGGGAATGATGTTGAAAGCCCAGTTTATCAGTTTCAATTGCAAAAAAATATTCTTTATAAAGGCAAGTCGAAAGTGGAGAATGGAAAATTTGAATTTACATTTGTAGTTCCTAAAGATATCGCTTATAATTATGGTTTTGGCAAAATATCTTATTATGCTACCAATGACACAACCGATGCCAATGGATATCATGATACCATAAACATTGGTGGGTCATATGTTTTGGCCAATGAAGACAATAAAGGACCAGAAATTGAATTATTTATCAACGACACCTTTTTTGTCAATGGAGGAATTACCGACGAAAACCCCAAATTATTAGCATTTGTTTTTGATGAACATGGAATTAACACAATAGGAAATGGTATTGGCCATGACTTGACTGCTGTTTTGGATGAAAACAGTTCGCAACCTATTGTTCTCAATGACTATTATGAAGCAGAGCTAGACAATTTCCAAAAAGGAATAATTAGATATCCATTTTTCTCTTTAGCAGAAGGAAATCATGTATTAACTTTAAAGGTTTGGGATGTATACAATAATTCTTCGGAAGCGAAGATTGATTTTCTTGTTTCTTCCAGTCAAGAAATGGCGCTAGATAATTTACTAAATGCCCCAAACCCATTTTACGATGTAACATCCATCGTATTTGAGCATAACCAAAGTTGCGATATTTTAGATGTTCAGGTATTTATATATAATACATCTGGTCAGTTAGTTAGAAAACTAACTGCACAGGTTAATTCTTCAGGCTATAGAGTTGGACCTGGCCAATTGGTGTGGGATGGTAGAGGGGAAGGTGGCGACAACTTAGCACAAGGAATCTACGTTTATCAGCTACACATAGCCAATTGCGACGGAACTTACCAAGAAAAAACCAGTAAAATGGTGTTGATGAAATAAGGCATTTTTAATCCAAATAAAAATCTTGACTAAGGTTCTGAAATTCTTGGGTATAAGAACCATCTGTTTGTTTTAAAACCAGTGTTTGCAGGGTTGCAATTTTTGGTTTAATCTTCCTAAATTGAAAAATGCACCTTTTAAATAAGCTTTCATCAACATCCTTTATTTGCAATTCATCAACGAGAAAAAGATCGTAAAGCAATGCTTTTGTAATCATTTCAAAACGCTGGCTATATGGATATATAATGGCTAATGTACCTTCCGAATTCAGAATGTGAGCAGCTTTTTCAAATAATATTTCTGGGATCAAAGATTTTTTTTGCCTAGCTAATTTTCTACTCGAAGTAATTATAGATTGATCTGAATCGAAAAAAGGTGGATTTGAGACTATCCAATCGAACTTCTTATCAAAACTATAATCGATAATATCAGCATGAATAGCGTTTATCGAATTTTGCCAAGGAGAAGCATTAATATTTATAACTAAATCTTGAAAAGCAAAAGGGTCAATTTCGATGGCGGTTATTTTACAATTTTGAAACCTTTGAGCAAGTATAAGAGAAATAATACCACAACCGCTTCCAATGTCTAAAACTTCTTTAGAATCTTGAATATTTATCCAAGTGCCTAAAATAATAGCATCGGTGCCAAGTTTCATCGCCGTTTGGCCATCCTCTAATTTGAATTTTTTAAACTGAAAGGCCATTATTCTTGTTCTGGCTTCCGATAAACGTCTAAAAGGCCTTCTGGAAAAACAACAATTAACTTTTTCAATTCCCGATTTACTTCTACTATAAATTCATCTGCAACTGGCAATAGATATTCAGTAAATCCATCACGTATTTCAAATAATGCTTGAGCGGTTGTATCGTTTACTTCTTTTAAAACCCCTATTCTTCCTTCGTTAACATCCCAAACGTCAAAACCAATTACCTCATGGAAATAAAACTTATTGCCTTGCAATTTAGGCAAAGTACTCATAGGAAGTTTAAGGCTAGCATTAATCAATCTCCTAGCGTTATCTTCATTATTGATATCCAATAATTTAACAATGGCATTATTGCTTTTGACCAGACTAATACTTTCAATCATGAAAGGAACCAAATCACCTCCTAGGTCAATGAATACCATTTCCAAATTCTCATATTCAGAGGAATCATCAACGTCCAAATAAAAAATTACTTCACCTTTATATCCAAATAATTTGGTTATTTTACCTAAATAATAAAATTCTTCCTGCATAATATGTTTTGTAGATTAGATTTGCAAAGATACACATTTGCCTAATCAAATAGTTGAACCAAAAAGAGTAAAAATCAAGATCTAGTTTTTGACTTAAGTAAATTTTCGGTCATAAAAAAAGGTTAAATTTATTGAGACATCTAACATCACAATAAATTTAACCCATATTTAAAAAAAGACAAAACACTAAGCCTTATAGAAAGGCATTTTAGTAATTTCAGCTTTTAGCAATTTGTTTCTAACTTTGATATAAATTGTAGTTCCTAATTTACAATAATCTTGGGCAACATAAGCCATACCGAATCCATAATTTAATAATGGCGACATGGTACCTGAAGTAACATTTCCAATCACATTTCCCGCTTCGTCGCAAACTTCATAATCATGTCTTGGAATGCCTTTATCAATCATTTTAAATCCTTTCAAGCGTTTTGACACTCCATTCACTTTTAAATTTTCGTGATGGGCTCGCATAGTAAAATCATTTCCTTCTACAAACTTAGTAATCCAACCGAGTCCAGCTTCGATAGGAGAAGTTTCGTCATTAATATCATTTCCATAAAGGCAGAATCCACTTTCCAAACGCAAAGTATCCCTTGCTCCTAATCCAATAGGCTGGATATCAAATTCTTTACCTGCTTCAAAAATTGCATCGAATATTAATGAAGCATCTGAATTTTTCATATAAATTTCACATCCTCCAGATCCTGTATATCCTGTGGTTGAGAATAATACATTTTCAACACCAGCAAAAGTGATTACTTTAAAAGTGTAATATTCCATATCTTCAACAGAATCTTTAGTAAGTATCTGCATAGCTTTTAAAGCAAGAGGTCCTTGAACCGCCAATTGAGCAGTTTCATCAGAAGCATTAGTTAAAATAGCGCCCATTGTATTTTGACTTACGCACCAAGCCCAATCCTTTTCAATATTTGAAGCATTCACAACCAATAAATACTCTTCTTGACCGAAGCGATACACCAATAAATCATCTACTATTCCTCCTTTATCGTTTGGAAAACAAGAATATTGCACTTTACCGTCAACCAAATCAGCAACATTATTGGAAGTAACTTTTTGAACAAGTTCAAAAGCTTTCGGCCCTCGAACCCAAAATTCGCCCATATGTGAAACATCAAAAACCCCTACAGATTTTCTTACCGTTAAATGTTCTGCGTTAATTCCTGCAAATTGAACAGGCATGTTGTGTCCAGCAAATGGAACCATCTTAGCTCCCATTGCAATGTGTTTTTCAGTAAATGCTGTATTTTTCATATTATTAAAGTTTATAAAATAGAACTGCAAAGGTAAAAGAATATACTTTGCAAGTCTCTATATTTTGGAAATATATTTACACTATTTGATGAATCAAAATAAGACTAAAAATATATATTTCAAAGAATAAAAAACTGTAATAATCTGTATTTCAGAGATATACACGCAAATTCAGTTTTAAAACCAAATACTTGCTATCTTAAAATAAATTAATAATAAGTGTGGAATTCTCAAAATATTTTTAATCCTTAAAAATCGAGAATTAGTCTTATTAAAAATACCTAAATTTGCCAATATAATATTTCGAAACCTATGCCAAACCTAAGTCGCAGTACTCCAAGGAGTCTTATCTTATTTATTGATATTGTCATCATTTTCTTTTCGGTGATGATTGCCTATTTATTGAGATTCAATTTTTCCATTCCACAAAGCGAACTGGAGCTCTTACCCTTGGCATTGAGTGTATTTATAGGAATCCGCTTTGTCACTTTTTTAATTACAAAATCATTTAGCGGCATCATTCGTTATACTGAAACGCAAGATGTGACACGTATTATCGTCATTATATTTACAGGCTCATTAATTCTTGGCGTGTTTGACTTGCTTTACTATTATTGGACAGATATTATTATTATTCCGAGAGCCATCTTAATTATCGAATTTATTGCGTCGACTGTTGGCTTGATTGCTTTTCGACTGCTCGTAAAAACAACTTACCAAGAGATGAAGACCCCTACCGCCAATGCTTCTAATATTATCATTTTTGGCGCAGGAGAGGCTGCTGTTTTTACTATTAAAGCATTAAAACAAAGAAGTGAATCTGTTAAAGTAATTGCATTAATAGATGACAATAAGCAAAAACAGAATAAAAAAATTGAAAATATCAATATCTATCCTCCAGAAGAATTAGAAAATTTACTGGAGAAGCAAGATATTGAAACTTTAATTATCTCCGCGCAAAATGTAAACCCAAAGCGCAAAAATGAATTGGCAGAACTGTGTTTTAAACATAATACAAGAATTCAGTATGTTCCGGCCGTAAAGCAGTGGGTAAATGGCGAACTAAGTGCTAATCAAATTAAAGATATCGATATATTAGAGCTTCTTGAGCGGGATGAAATAAAACTAGACCGCACAGGAATTGCTAAAGAGCTCAATGGAAAAACAATTTGGGTTACAGGAGGCGCTGGTTCAATTGGAAGCGAGATTGTGAGACAGGTAATTCAATTTCAACCCAAAAAAGTGGTTATAATAGATGCTGCTGAAACTCCATTATACCACGTCGAACTTGAACTTAGTAAATACAAAAACCATCCAATAGATTTTGTTATTGGAGATATAAGAAATAAGAATCGTATGAAAAAGGCTTTTACCGAGTTTAAGCCTGATATTATTTTTCATGCTGCTGCATATAAGCATGTACCATTGATGGAAAACAATCCCAGCGAAGCTATTTATACCAATGTGAATGGCACTAAAATACTTGCAGACTTGGCTCATGAATTTAGTATTGAAAAGTTCATCATGATATCAACAGATAAGGCCGTGAACCCAACCAATGTTATGGGAGCTTCAAAACGACTTGCAGAAATGTATGTTCAGTCTTTAAATAGCAAGTCTGAAACAAAATTTATCACAACTCGTTTCGGTAATGTTTTAGGATCAAATGGTTCCGTAATTCCATTATTTACTAAGCAAATTCAAAGTGGAGGTCCAATTACGCTAACTCATCCTGAAATCACTCGATATTTTATGACCATTCCAGAAGCATGTCAACTAGTATTGGAGGCAGGAAACAAAGGAAATGGAGGAGAAATATTTGTATTCAATATGGGCAAATCAGTAAAGATTATTGATTTAGCCAAAAAAATGATAAAACTTTCGGGCTTGGAAGTAGGCAAAGATATTCAGATTATTTTTACCGGACTGAGACCTGGGGAGAAGCTATTTGAGGAATTACTCGCTACAGAGGAAAATACATTGCCTACAAGTCATCAAAAGATCATGATTGCTAAAGTAAGAAGTTATGATTATGATGACATCAACAAAAAAATCGAAAAGCTTATTCAACTTTTCGATTCTCAAGACAATCAGAAGATTGTTCAATTAATGAAAGAAATTATTCCTGAGTTTATAAGTAAAAACTCTATTTACGAATCCCTTGACAAGTAAAAACTGTCAATCGTTAACTTGTAACTTATAACTTTCAACTCATAACTCCTATCTAGAAATTCTTATGCCTGAGCATTAGGACCACCAAAATTCATTGGCAAAGTAATTCCTTCGTCAATATCTTTGATTTCACCATGCATTCCTTCATACTTTTTAACATTATCAATTAAAGCACGCATTAATCTTTTTGCATGTTGTGGAGTTAACACAATTCGCGATTTAACTTTGGCTTTAGGAACACCGGGCATCATTCTAATAAAATCAACAACAAACTCAGAATGAGAATGAGTAATAATTGCTAAATTGGAATAAGTTCCTTCAGCAATATCTTCTGGAAGTTCAATATTAATCTCACCAGGTTGATTTGAATTGTTTGAATTTTTTGGATTATTTGAATTCATTATATTATTTATTTAAAAAGAAAAGGTGCTATGAGCACCTTTTCTTATATCGTTTAAATTATAAATCGCTCACAACTTCGTCAGGAATAAATTCCGATTGACGTTCATTTTTCAGTGCATCAAACTCAGATTGATTACCAACTATAAGTTTTTCATACTCTCGTAAACCTGTACCTGCTGGTATTCTATGTCCAACAATTACATTCTCTTTCAGTCCAAGCAAAGTATCACGTTTAGCGCTCAATGCAGCATCGGTCAATACCTTAGTAGTTTCCTGGAATGATGCAGCTGAGATAAAGCTCTTAGTTTGAAGAGAGGCTTTTGTGATTCCTTGTAAGATTTGATTTGCAGTAGCCGCTTTCGCCTCTCTACTATCAACGACCTTCATATCTCGACGTTTCAAACTAGAATTCTCGTCACGCAATTTCCTTGCGCTTATGATTTGTCCAACTTTTAGCACTTCTGAATCGCCAGCATCTACAATAACTCTCTTTCCGAAAATCCAATCATTCTCATCCATAAAGTCGATTTTATTAATCACTTCATTTTCTAAGAAACTTGTATCTCCTGGGTCAACGATTTCAACTTTACGCATCATTTGACGTACAATTACCTCAAAATGCTTATCGTTAATCTTCACACCTTGTAGACGGTAAACTTCTTGAACCTCACTTACAATATACTCTTGTACTTTCGTGGGGCCTTTAATATCAAGTATACTTGATGGAGTTAAAGCTCCTTCAGAAAGTGAAGTTCCAGATTTTACGTAATCATTTTCTTGTGCAAGAATTTGTTTTGAAGTAGAAATTAAATATTTCTTCTCCTCGCCAGTTTTAGAAGTAATAATTACTTCACGATTTCCTCTTTTAAGTTTTGATCCAAAAGAAACAACACCATCAATTTCAGCCACAACAGCTGGATCAGAAGGATTACGTGCTTCAAATAATTCAGTAACTCTTGGAAGACCTCCAGTAATATCACCAGATTTACCAATTGCTCTTGGAATCTTAACTAGTATACTTCCTGCAGTAACCACACCATCATCTGCAACTACAATTCTTGAATATACAGGGATGTCATATTGTTTTACAACAAGTCCTTTTTTATCAACTATTTTAATAATTGGATTCTTAGACTTTAATCTAGATTCTATAATTACTTTCTCTTGATATCCTGTTTGGTCATTAGATTCAACTCTATAAGTTTGACCTTCAATAACATTTTCAAAAACAACCTTACCGCTAACGTCAGCTATAATCTGTGCATTATATGGATCCCACATACAAATCAAATCGCCCTTTTTAATCACGTCACCATCAGTGAAATATAGACTAGAACCATAAGGAATATGATGAGATGCTAAAAATACTCCAGTTTTCTGATCAACAACTCTCATTTCAGCTGAACGACCTACAACTATTTTATATTTTTCACCATCTGCATTTACATAGTCAACAAATCTAAGTTCATCCATTTCAATACGTCCAGCATTTTTTGCAATAATACTAGATGATATGGCAACATTAGATGCTGTACCCCCAACGTGGAATGTACGAAGTGTCAACTGAGTTCCTGGCTCTCCAATAGACTGAGCAGCAATAACTCCTACTGCTTCACCTTTTTGAACCATTCGTCCAGTTGCTAAATTACGACCATAACATTTGGCACATACACCTTTTTTAGATTCGCAAGTTAATACAGAACGTATTTCGATTTGTTCAATTCCAGAGTTGTCAATACTTTTTGAGATTTCTTCAGTCAGCTCAACTCCAGACTCAGCTAATAATTCTCCTGTTTCAGGATGGTAAACATCATGAAGACAAGTTCTTCCAAGTATACGGTCATAAAGAGACTCAATCACCTCTTCATTTCGCTTAAGTGCGCTTACAATAAGGCCACGTAAAGTACCACAATCACGTTCTGAAATGATAACATCCTGTGCAACATCTACCAAACGACGAGTTAAATATCCAGCATCAGCAGTTTTTAACGCTGTATCCGCCAAACCTTTACGAGCACCGTGAGTAGAGATAAAATACTCAAGTACTGATAAACCTTCCTTAAAGTTTGATAAAATTGGATTTTCAATAATCTCTGCTCCAGAAGCACCTGATTTTTGTGGCTTAGCCATCAAACCCCTCATTCCTGAAAGCTGACGAATCTGCTCTTTAGAACCACGAGCTCCTGAATCAAGCATCATGTATACTGAATTGAAACCTTGTCTATCTGTTGAAATTTCTTTCATCAGAGTTTGAGTAAGTCTTGAGTTGGTATGTGTCCAAATATCGATAATTTGATTATAACGTTCGTTATTGGTAATGAAACCTAATTCGTAGTTACTAACCACCTCGTTCACTTCAATATTAGCTTTTCCAATTAATTCTTCTTTAATTTCAGGAATAATAACGTCACCTAAATTAAAGGATAATCCACCATCATAAGCCATACGGAAACCAAGATCCTTCATATCATCAAGGAAATTGGCAGTTTTATGAATACCAACCTTTTTCAATAATGAGCCAATGATGTCTCGTAATGATTTCTTGGTCAATAATTCATTGATAAAGCCATATTCTTTAGGCACAACTTGATTAAACAATACACGTCCAACAGTAGTATTTACTGTTTGGATGTCTGTTAAATCGCCTGTCCCATCTGGATCAACTATTTTTACTTTTATTTGCGCATGTAAATCAAGCATTTGCTCATTATACGCAATAATTATTTCTTCAGGAGAATAAAAACTCATTCCTTCTCCTTTTACAATTATCTTTTCTGTTGACTTACGCTCTTTGGTCATATAATATAGACCCAAAACCATATCCTGACTAGGTACTGCAATAGGAGCTCCATTAGCAGGATTCAGAATATTATGAGATGCAAGCATCAAAATTTGTGCTTCTAAAACAGCTCCATTACTTAGCGGTACGTGAACAGCCATCTGGTCACCGTCAAAGTCGGCATTGAAAGCCGAACAAGCCAATGGATGTAGCTGAATTGCTTTTCCTTCAATTAATTTTGGCTGAAAAGCTTGAATACCTAAACGGTGCAATGTTGGCGCACGGTTAAGTAATACAGGATGTCCTTTTAATACGTTATCCAAAATATCCCAAACAACAGGATCTTTTCTGTCAACTATTTTCTTTGCTGATTTAACAGTCTTCACGATTCCGCGTTCCATTAACTTGCGGATAATAAATGGCTTAAATAGCTCAGAAGCCATCCCTTTTGGTAATCCACATTCGTTTAATTTCAACTCAGGACCAACAACAATTACCGAACGTCCAGAATAGTCAACACGCTTACCTAAAAGGTTTTGACGGAAACGTCCTTGCTTACCCTTTAAGCTATCGCTTAATGATTTTAATGGTCTATTAGAATCAGACTTTACAGCACTTGATTTTCTTGAATTATCAAAAAGACTATCCACAGCCTCTTGTAACATCCGTTTTTCATTACGTAAAATTACGTCTGGAGCTTTAATCTCAACTAGACGTTTCAAACGATTATTACGAATAATTACACGACGATATAAGTCATTTAAATCAGAAGTAGCAAAACGGCCACCATCTAAAGGTACTAAAGGACGCAATTCAGGTGGAATTACAGGCACTACTTTAACGATCATCCATTCAGGACGATTTTCAAGACGAGTATTAGCATCTCTAAAAGCTTCCACTACTTTAAGTCTTTTTAAAGCATCAGCTTTACGCTGTTGAGAAGTTTCATTGTTTGCTTTATCACGAAGTTGATATGATAATCCATCAAGGTCAAGACCCATTAATAGATCATGTACCGCTTCGGCTCCCATTTTCGCAATAAATTTATTAGGATCTGTATCATCCAAATATTGATTATCAGGAGGTAATGCATCGATAATATCAAAATACTCATCTTCTGAAAGAAAATCCATATAGTTAACACCATCATCTTCTTTGATACCTGGTTGAATAACTACATATTTTTCATAATAGATAATGGTATCCAATTTCTTTGTTTGAAGACCAAGCAAAGCACCCATTTTATTGGGAAGAGTTCTGAAAAACCAAATATGTGCAACAGGAACAACCAATTTGATATGTCCCATTCTTTCGCGTCTCACTTTCTTTTCAGTAACTTCAACGCCACATCGGTCACAAACAATTCCTTTGTATCTGATACGTTTATATTTACCACAGTGACACTCATAATCCTTTACAGGACCAAAAATGCGTTCACAGAATAAACCATCACGTTCAGGCTTATATGTACGATAATTTATGGTTTCTGGCTTCAATACTTCTCCGCTAGATCTCTCGAGTATCATTTCGGGAGATGCCAAGCTAATGGTAATTGAAGAGAAACTACTTTTTTCTGTTGAATATTTTCTAAAAGCCATATATCAATTGTCTTGTATTTTCAAAAATAAATTAAAATTATCAGCAATATTAATCGAAAGTAATGTTCAATCCCAGTCCTTTCAATTCATGTACTAATACATTAAATGATTCAGGAATACCTGGTTCAGGGAACGCTTGACCTTTAACTATTGCTTCGTAGGCTTTTGCTCTACCAACCACATCATCCGACTTAATAGTCAAGATTTCTTGTAGTATTGTAGAAGCACCAAATGCTTCAAGTGCCCAAACCTCCATCTCACCAAATCGCTGACCACCAAACTGTGCTTTACCACCAAGAGGTTGCTGTGTAATAAGTGAATAAGGTCCTATAGAACGTGCGTGCATTTTATCATCAATCAAGTGATGCAGTTTTATCATGTAGATAATTCCTACAGTCGCAGCTTGGTCAAATTGACGACCACTACCACCATCATATAATCTCACCTTTCCATTTTCAGGTAGACCAGCTTGAGCCATATAACCATTAATTTGGTCAAGACTAGCACCGTCAAAAATTGGGGTCGCAAATTTTAACCCTAATTCTTTACCAGCCCATCCTAATACGGTTTCATAAATCTGACCTAAGTTCATCCTTGAAGGTACACCTAATGGGTTAAGAACGATGTCAACTGTGGATCCATCCTCTAAGAAAGGCAAATCTTCTTCACGAACTATTCTTGCAACAATACCTTTGTTACCGTGCCTTCCAGCCATTTTATCACCAACTTTTAGCTTACGCTTTTTAGCAATATAAACCTTAGCTAATTTTACAATACCAGCAGGAAGTTCATCTCCTACTGTTAGTACAAACTTTTTACGGTTGTATTCTCCAAGTATTTCTTTATATCTACCGGTATAATTATGAATTAAAACACCGATTAAGGCATTCTTGTTCTTATCAGTAGTCCACTTATTAGGATTAATATTAATATAATCTTCTACAGCAGTAAGCGCTTTAAGAGTAAATTTGGTTTTTTTAGGAATGATAACCTCCTTAAAGTTATTATAAACACCTTGTGATGTTTTACCATTAACCAAAACCATAATTTTATCCACTAGCTTGCCTTTTAGATCAGCAATTCGTGCATCAAATTCTGCTTTAAACTCATCAAGTTCCTCCTTTTCTTTGCTTTTTGATCTGCGGTCTTTGACTGCTCTAGCAAAAAGCTTTTTATCAACAACAACTCCTCTTAATGAAGGAGACGCTTTTAATGAAGCATCTTTAACGTCTCCAGCTTTATCACCAAAAATAGCGCGTAATAATTTTTCTTCTGGAGTAGGATCTGTTTCTCCCTTAGGAGTAATTTTACCAATTAAAATATCACCTTCTTTCACTTCAGCACCAATCCGGATAAGACCATTCTCATCTAAATCTTTAGTCGCTTCAGCTGAAACATTTGGAATATCGTTGGTAAGTTCTTCAACACCTCGTTTTGTGTCACGCACTTCAAGGGTATATTCATCAATGTGAACAGAAGTAAAAATATCTTCTCTCACAACTCTTTCTGAAATCACGATAGCATCCTCAAAATTATACCCTTTCCAAGGCATAAATGCAACTTTCAAGTTGCGTCCAAGTGCCAATTCTCCATTTATGGTTGCGTATCCTTCGGAAAGAACATCACCTTTGGAAACTTTTTGACCTAAACGAACAATTGGACGAATATTAACAGATGTGTTTTGATTTGTCTTTTTAAATTTCACCAAATGATATTCTTTCGAATCATCAGTAAAACTCACCAATCTTTCTTCATCACTCCTAATATACTTAACAACAATACGCTTACCATCCACGTACTCGATATGACCATCAGCTTCAGCAATGATATTTGTACGAGAATCATTAGCAGTCTGTGCTTCCAAACCAGTTCCAACAATCGGCGCTTGTGGCGACATTAAAGGTACTGCTTGACGCATCATATTAGAACCCATCAACGCACGGTTGGCATCATCATGTTCTAAGAAAGGAATAAGTGATGCCGCAATAGATGCAATTTGATTAGAGGCAACGTCCATCAATTGTACATCAGTTCTTACAACTATAGGATAATCAGCCATCTTCCGAACTTTAATACGTTCGTTCGTTAGCAATCCTGTAGTGGTATCGTAAGGCTCTTTACTATGTGTGATTTGAAATTGTTCCTCATCATCTGCTGTAATAAACATAGGTGGTTCGTCAAGTTGAACAGAACCATCAACAACTCTCTTATAAGGAGTTTCAAGAAATCCTAAATGGTTTACTTGAGAAAAAACACTTAATGAGGAAATCAAACCAATATTAGGACCTTCAGGAGTTTCAATAGTACACAATCTACCATAATGAGTATAGTGAACATCTCGCACCTCAAATCCAGCTCTTTCACGCGATAGACCACCTGGACCTAAGGCTGAAATTCTTCTTTTATGTGTAATCTCAGAAAGTGGATTCGTTTGATCCATAAATTGAGATAATGCATTAGTTCCGAAGAATGAATTAATAACAGAAGATAATGTTTTAGCATTGATTAATTCAATTGGCGAAAACACTTCATTATCACGTACATTCATCCGTTCTCTGATCGTACGAGCCATACGAGCTAATCCAACACCAAATTGGTTTTGCAATTGCTCACCAACAGTTCTTACACGACGATTACTTAAGTGGTCAATATCATCCACATCAGTTTTAGAGTTTATCAAACGAACTAAATGTTTGATAATCTCAATTATATCTTGGTTTGTTAAAATCCTTGTTTCATCAGCAACATTTAGATTCAATTTTCTATTGATCTTATAACGACCAACTTCACCTAAATCATAACGTTTTTCGGAGAAAAACAAGTTATTAATAATTCCACGTGCAGTCTCTTCATCAGGTGGTTCAGCATTTCTAAGCTGACGATAAATAAATTCAACCGCCTCTTTTTCAGAGTTTGAAGTATCTTTTTGTAGTGTATTAAAGATAATAGAGAAATCGCTCGCCATTGAATCTTCTTTATGAAGAATGATGGTTTTAGCTCCAGAATCAACAATATCATTAATATGTTGATTTTCTAAAAGTGTCTCACGTTCAACTATTACTTCCGTACGTTCAATTGACACTACCTCACCGGTATCTTCATCAACAAAATCCTCTATCCATGTACGTAGCACCTTAGCAGCCAAACGACGACCAAGAACACGTTTAAGTCCTGCCTTGCTTACTTTTATTTCATCTGCAAGGTCAAATATTTCTAGAATATCTTTATCGCTATGAAAGCCGATTGCTCGAAGTAAGGTTGTTACAGGTAATTTCTTTTTACGATCGATATATGCATACATGACATTATTGATGTCTGTAGCAAATTCAATCCAAGACCCTTTAAAAGGAATAACTCTTGCGCTATATAGCTGAGTGCCATTAGCATGACGAGAAGTACCAAAAAACACACCAGGGCTACGGTGTAGCTGAGAAACGATTACTCTTTCAGCCCCATTGATTACAAAGGTACCTTTGGGAGTCATATAAGGAATCATTCCCAAATAAACATCTTGTATTTGAGTCTCAAAATCTTCATGTTCTGGATCAGTACAATACAGCTTAAGTTTAGCCTTTAAAGGCACGCTGTAAGACAATCCTCTCTCCAAGCATTCTTCAATCGAATAACGAGGAGGATCAATAAAGTAATCGAGGAATTCTAATACAAAATTATTTCGTGCATCAGTAATTGGGAAATTCTCAGTAAATACACGATATAGACCTTCATTCTCACGGCTCTCGGGAGTCGTTTCCAACTGAAAGAAATCCATAAATGATTTCAATTGAATATCCAAAAAGTCAGGATAATCAATATGTTGCAATGAAGATGCGAAATTTATTCTTTGGTTTTTATTAATTGAAGTCAAAGTACGCGGTTTTTAAAGTAAGTGAAAAAGCAAAAAAATACCATAGGTATTTATATAGGTATAGACCGTTATCCCAGGATATCTGGGATAAGGTCTAACCACAATGAAAAATAAATTTTCTTACTTAATTTCAACTTCAGCTCCAGCCTCTTCTAATTGAGTCTTAAGAGCTTCAGCTTCATCTTTAGTTACTCCTTCTTTAAGAGGAGCAGGTGCTGAATCCACTAAACCTTTAGCCTCTTTAAGGCCTAAGCTTGTAAGTTCCTTTACTAATTTTACAACTGCTAATTTTGATTGACCAGCTGCTTTAAGGATAACGTCAAAAGAAGTTTTCTCTTCTTCTACATCTTCTGCTGCTGCAGAAGGACCAGCTACAGCAACAGCTGCTGCAGGTACGATACCATATTCATCCTTAAGGATAGTTGCTAATTCATTAACTTCTTTAACTGTTAAGTTAACTAGTTGTTCTGCAAAAGCTTTTAAATCTGCCATTTTATTCTATTTTAATGTTCTTTAATTGAACGGTTTTACATTAATTTTGATAATAATAAAGTTTACTCGGGGCGTTCTGACAATGTCTTAACAATACCAGCAATGGTTCCTCCTCCAGAATTAAGAGCAGAAATAACATTTTTAACTGGTGATTGAAGTAATCCGATGATGTCGCCAATAAGTTCATTTTTGGATTTAATATTTGCCAAAAATTCTAAATTATTTGCGCCAGTATAACACGTTTCTTCCACATAAGCTCCTTTGAGCTCAGGGATTTTAGTTTTATACTTCTTGGTATACTCCTGAATTAATTTTGCAGGGGCATTACCAGTATCGGTAAACATCAATGCGGTGTTACCTTTTAAGACATCATATAAGTCATCGAAGTCCTTTTCTACTTGATCCATTGCTTTTTTCAGCAATGTATTTTTAACAACTGAAAGCTTGATGCCTTTACTAAAGCAAAGACGTCTCAAGTTACTAGTTTGAACAGCATTAAGTCCACTAATATCTGTTAAATAAAAGATATCACTTTCTTTAAGCTGTTGAGCTAGAGATTCAATCAATTGTCCTTTTTCTTCTTTTTTCATATGACGATATGCTAAAAAGGTTATTAATCTATGGACTTGGTATCAATTCGGACACCCATACTCATCGTACTGGACACAAAAGTACTTTTCATATAAGTACCTTTAGATGCTGATGGTTTCAACTTCAACACAGTATGAAGTACTTCCTTAGCATTTTCTACCAATTGTTCAGTTTCAAAAGAAACTTTACCGACAGCAGTGTGTATGATACCATACTTGTCAACCTTAAAGTCGATTTTACCAGCTTTTACCTCATTTACTGCTCCCGCAATATCCATGGTAACTGTACCAGTTTTAGGGTTAGGCATAAGACCTCTCGGTCCTAATATTCTTCCTAAAGCACCAACTTTGGGCATGACACTAGGCATGGTAATAACGACATCGACATCAGTCCAACCGCCTTTTATTTTTTGGATGTAATCATCTAATCCAACATAATCGGCTCCTGCGGCCTTGGCTTCGTCTTCTTTGTCAGGTGTACACAACACTAAAACAGTCTTAGTCTTTCCAGTACCATGAGGGAGAGTTACAGATCCACGAACCATTTGATTGGCTTTACGAGGATCAACACCCAAACGGATATTTAAATCGACTGATGCATCAAAATTGGTAGTTGTAATTGCTTTTACCAAATTCATTGCTGCTGTAAGTGTGTAGGCTCCTTCTTTGTCAACTTTATCCAAGACGCTTTTACGTTTTTTCGTTAATTTAGCCATTTCACTAATTTAATTGTTTTTAAAAATTTAATTATGCAGTTGGAAATGCACCTTTAACGGTAATCCCCATACTACGTGCTGTACCAGCAACCATTCGCATAGCTGATTCAACTTGGAAACAATTGAGATCGACCATTTTGCTTTCAGCAATTTGACGTACTTGATCCCAACTAATAGAAGCTACTTTTGCACGATTCGACTCAGAAGAGCCTTTCTTCAATTTAGCTAATTCCATAAGTTGAATAGCAACAGGAGGAGTTTTAATGATAAATTCAAAAGATTTATCAGCAAAAACAGTAATAATAACAGGTAACACCTTTCCAGCTTGGTCTTGTGTACGAGCATTAAACTGCTTGCAAAACTCCATAATGTTAACACCCTTTGAACCTAAAGCAGGCCCAACTGGCGGCGATGGATTTGCTGCACCTCCACGAATCTGCAACTTAATTAATCCACTAATTTCCTTTGCCATTTCAATAAATGTTAAATTATGTAATTCAATTATTTACATCCGCAAAATGCGGAGGCAAATGGTTATTCTTTTTCAACTTGCATGAAGCCCAACTCAAGAGGAGTTTTACGACCAAAAATCTTAACCATCACTTTCAGTTTCTTCTTTTCTTCATTGATTTCTTCAATGACTCCAGAAAAACTATTGAAAGGACCATCAATAACTTTGACTGTTTCTCCAATAATATAAGGTATGTTAACAAATTCGCCTTGTTCAGCTAACTCATCAACTTTACCCAATATTCGATTTACTTCGGAAATGCGAAGGGGAAGCGGTTCTCCGCCTTTTTCGGCCCCAAGAAAACCGATTACGTTAGGAACATTTTTAATCATGTGAGGTATTTCACCTACCAGAGAAGCTTCAACAAGTACGTAACCAGGGAAGTAATTCCTTTCCTTACTGATTTTCTTACCATTTCGGATTTGAAAAACTCTTTCTGTTGGAATTAGGATATTGGATATAAAATTTTGATACCCTAAGCGATCAATTTCACTTTGTAGGTATTCCTTAACTTTACCTTCCTTACCACTAATTGCACGTACAACGTACCATTTTTTTTCAACGCTACTCATAATAAATAAAGCCTCTTAATGTTTAAACAATGCTTTGAAAAAGCATTAGATATGGTTAAAACAAGCGATAGAACTGTTCAAGGCCATTTTTAAACATCAGGTCCATCAAAAACACCACCATAGCGATGATAAGGGAAGCAATGGACACGACAATAGCACTATTCTGTAACTCAGCCCAAGATGGCCAGGTCACTTTGTTCACAAGCTCATCGTAACTTTCTTTAATATAATCTACAACTTTAGCCATACTAATAAATTATTATTGCAGGGGCGGTAGGGCTCGAACCCACGACTCCTGGTTTTGGAGACCAGAGCTCTACCAACTGAGCTACACCCCTATGAAAGTCTTATAGCTTGAAAAAGGTACTCTCTAAATAGAGAGCACCTTCAAGCCAATCTAACTTAAATAATTTGTTTGTTATAATTTAGTCAACAAGTTCTGTAACCTGACCAGCACCTACTGTTCTTCCACCCTCACGGATAGCGAACCTAAGTCCTTTGCTCATTGCAATTTGACTATGCAATTCAACAATAATTGTCAAGTTATCGCCTGGCATAACCATCTCAACTCCTTCAGGAAGCATGATTTCTCCGGTTACGTCAGTTGTTCTGAAATAGAACTGTGGACGATATCTGTTATGAAATGGAGTGTGACGTCCACCTTCTTCTTTTTTCAAGATATAAACTTCGCCTCTAAACTTAGCGTGAGGTTTAACTGATCCAGGAATGGCGATTACCATACCACGACGAATCTCGTTCTTATCCACACCACGTAATAGTAATCCTACATTATCACCAGCTTCTCCTCGATCCAAAATCTTACGGAACATTTCAACACCAGTAACTACAGATTTCATTTTTTCAGCACCCATACCAATGATATCAACAGCATCACCTGAATTAATAACTCCAGTTTCGATACGTCCAGTTGCTACAGTTCCTCTACCAGTAATTGAGAATACGTCCTCAACAGGCATAAGAAATGGTTTATCAACTTCACGAGGAGGTAATTCAATCCAAGTATCAACGGCATCCATCAACTCTTCGATTTTAGTTACCCAAGATGGTTCCATGTTTAATCCACCTAAAGCTGATCCTTGAATTACAGGAGTGTTATCTCCATCAAATTCGTAGAAGTCTAAAAGCTCACGGATTTCCATTTCAACTAATTCTAGCAACTCCTCATCATCAACCATATCCACTTTGTTCATGAAAACAACGATACGAGGCACACCAACCTGACGTGCTAATAGTATGTGCTCACGAGTTTGAGGCATTGGACCATCAGTAGCAGCAACAACAAGAATAGCACCGTCCATTTGGGCAGCACCAGTAACCATATTCTTTACGTAATCCGCGTGACCAGGACAGTCAACGTGAGCGTAATGACGGTTAGCAGTAGCGTATTCAACGTGGGCAGTATTAATTGTAATACCTCTTTCTCTTTCTTCAGGGGCATTATCAATTGAGTCAAAACTTTTTATTTCACACAAACCTTTAGATGATAATACAAGAGTAATAGCAGCAGTTAAGGTAGTTTTGCCGTGGTCAACGTGACCGATTGTACCAATGTTCACGTGTGGTTTCGATCTGTCAAATTTTTCTTTAGCCATGTTTAAATATATTTAAGTTAAATAATAGATTAATTTTTGATGATAACTCAGAGCTATTGATGAGATTTGAACTCATGACCTCTTCCTTACCAAGGAAGTGCTCTACCCCTGAGCTACAACAGCTTATAAATACAAAAAAGAGCGGGAAACCGGGCTCGAACCGGCCACCTACAGCTTGGAAGGCTGTCGCTCTACCAAATGAGCTATTCCCGCTAATTGAAGCTAAAAAGCCTCTTTTAAATAATTACAAATCATCATAAAAGTGGGGGGAGGAGGATTCGAACCTCCGAAGTCTAAGACAACAGATTTACAGTCTGCCCCGGTTGGCCACTTCGGTATCCCCCCTTTATTCAAATTCAAAAAAATTGAGCCGATGGACGGATTCGAACCGCCGACCGGCTGATTACAAATCAGCTGCTCTGGCCATCTGAGCTACATCGGCTTGACTCAATTATTAGGTCTTTTAAAGAACAAATGCAGACCCCCTTAAAAAGGTCTGCAAATGTAATCAAGATTAACTAACTACCAAACATTATTTAATCTTTTTATCTAAATTTCTTAATCAATGGTGTCACAACATTGATTATTAGTATTATAAACTACTATTTCAACTTCTCTTTATGCTTAATTAATTGTTTTTTCAGTGCTTCTACAGCTAAATCTGTGGATTCTTCAAACGATTTTGATTGCTTTTTGGCGTAAATGTCTGCGCCAGGCACATCTAATTTGATTTCTGTTATCTTATTTTCTTTACTTGAATCTTTATCTAATTTCAAGACAACTTCGGTTCCAGTTATCTGATCACTGAACTGATAAAGTTTACTTACTTTGTTTTCAATAAATGAATCGAGTTTCTGATCTGTTTTAAAATGCAGTGAACTAATTTTAACTTTCATAATTACCTCCTTTAATTTTAAGCTTTTGGATGAGCTTGTTTATAAACATTTTTAAGTTTTTCAATCGAGTTGTGTGTATAGACCTGTGTCGCTGATAGACTCGCGTGCCCTAAAATTTCTTTTATTGCATTTAAGTCTGCCCCTTTGTTTAAAAGGTGTGTAGCAAATGTGTGTCTTAATACATGAGGACTCTTTTTACTTACCGTTGTGACGAGACTAAGATAATACTTTATATAACGGTACACGAGTTTATTATAAATTTTTTTTCCATCTTTAGTTAAAAAATAATAATTTTCTTTTTCATATTCTGATATATTACTGGCTTTGTGATTATTATATACATTGAATTGGCTTGTCATTTTTTGAGTAATTGGAATTATTCTTTCTTTGTTCCTTTTACCTATTACTTTAATTTGCTGTTTTACCAAGTCTACATTCCCAACTTGCAAATTCACGAGTTCCGAAACACGGATTCCTGTGGTATAAAATAACTCAATAATTGTTTTTGACAAAACACCCGCAAAATCGTCAGGAAAGGAAACATCATATAATAATGTCTCCATATTTTCCAACTCTACGTACAAAGGCAATTTCTTATCGGTCTTCAATAAATTAATTTTTGAAACTGGATTCGTTTCAATGGATCCTTGGGTAAGATGATATTTAAAGTATGATCTTAAAGAAGTGATTTTTCTATTGATACTGCGCTTTGAAATATTTTCTGAATTAAGATAAACAATCCAATCTCGAACCATTATATATTGAGCTTTTAAGGGTTCTTCTTGGTATAAATCGCTCATAAAAGTTTGAAATTGGCACAAATCATTTTTATAAGCAATTACTGTATGAGAAGAAAACCGTTTCTCAAACTTAATAAAATCGATATATTGGTCAATTGTTTTCATAAAAAAAAGCTTTTTCCGAAATTACATCTGTAAAGATAGTAATTATTTACGGAAAAAGCTTCACGAAAATTACGGTAAATCTTACCTTTAAATCTCAGCGTTCTGACGCAATTGTTGAACATAAATAGCTTTCTTCCTTTGCTCTCTCATCTTCACTGAATTTTTAATGTAATTCTTGCGAGCACGCAATTCCTTACCAGCGCCAGTTTTTTCAAACTTACGTTTAAACTTCTTTAAGGCTCTGTCAATATTCTCGCCTTCTTTTACAGGTACGATAATCATAATAATACGATCCTTTCTTTTAATTAATAATAAAAATACAATATCCCACTACAGAATATCGGGCGGCAAAGATAGAAAAAAAACATATGCCCCTGCAATGAAATTTCTGCAAAATTTTAATAGCATTTTCTAGAGCTAATTTCAAGATTTTCAAGTTATTTTTTATTAGTATTTAGAAATTTACACGTTCGAATATTCAGTAATTAACTGGTTCTATTTGGCGAACAAAATACTAATTCACGACTAAGAATTCATATATAATGCATGGAAAACTATATTCTTCTCATTACTATTTTCCAATTTGGTAAATAAAACTTTAGCCTATACTTGTTATAATATCAATGTTCGGGCTAAAGTGAATTTGAATAGTGTTTAGCTAAAAAAGAACAACTAAAAAAAGTATACTATAGTATGATAAAATAATGTATCTTCGTAGCAAAATTTTTAAGTCACAAAGTATTGTCAAACTAAAGTCGAATTATGAAGTCTTTTACTACCTTATTTATATGCTTCCTTTTATTAGGAACCCTTGTTGCCAATGCGCAATCAGAAGATACATCCTCTGAGTCAAAACAAGCGAAAATTAACAATTGGAGTATTACACTAAATGCTGGAGCGCCTCTATTTTGGGGTGATCTGAGTGATAATATTTCTAATCCTTTTAGCAAGTATTTTAGTAAAGAGCAAGGTTTAGGATATGGTTTAATTCTAACCAGAAATATTAATAATGTATTTTCTGTAAACCTTGAGTACTTTGGCGGAAACCTAAGTGGAATAAGAAACACATGGAGTAATGGTGCTGTAGCTGATCTTAGTTTTAATGCACCATTTAACGACATTAACCTTAATGTAGAAGTAGATCTTTTGAATTTAATATTTGAAAAAAAGGAAAGAAGATGGTTTTCTACATATTTGAAAGGTGGAGTTGGATATGTGTTTTATCAGCCAACTGTGACTCACATTTCAGATGGCTCAGCTGTGTTTTCTGGCAGCGGATCAACACTTGAAATTCCATTGGGTTTTGGTTTTCGCTCTGACATCTCTAAACACCTAAGTTTAAGGCTAGAAAATACATTTCACTTTATTTTTGTGGATGATATTGATGGATATAGCTCACAATTTTCTAAAGCTCATGACATATACACATATACATCTTTGGGAATTACTTATAGAATATATCAAGAACCTAAGCAGCCTAAAACGCCAAAAATTCAACCAATTGAACCTGCAGATACACTTTTGGCCAATCAAGAACCTATAGAAATTGAGCCAGCATTTGAATTGAGTATAGCTGCAAATATTCCTTCTTCTTTACGTCCTTATGACACAAGTGATGTAACATTACGTATTAGCAAAGGAAATATAGAGGGAGCTGCTAAAATACAGCAAACTATTCCACAAGGTTTTGAAGTGAAAGAATTATTATCCGGTGGTGGGAAATTTGATTTTACTAATCAAATTATGAGTATTTCTTGGGCTGAATTACCTGAAAAAGAAGTTATAGACATTACTTATCGCTTGACTTCAAATAATGCAAGTATTAGTGAACATAGTATTCCTGGTATCATGTTTTATCGTCAAGATGAGGTTGATCAAATCCGACAATTCAAAAAGAGCATAGAGATTAAACCTGAAGCTATTATTGCTGAAGTAAATAATAACAATGACAATAATAATAATATAACTGAAAGCCCCATAGTTTCTGGTACTCCAGCTAAAACTGACTCGTTAAATAAAGGAGACTTGGTATATAGAGTTCAAGTTTATGCTGTTTATGGAGGAACGACAAGTGCTAATTTACTTCAAAAAAGACTAAATCTTGATTATAATGTTGAGCAAACTTATGATGGTAATTATGCAAAATATACTTCTGGCGAATTTGCCACTTACGATGAAGCTGCTGCATACAAAAAGAAACTGAGAAGTTCTACAGTCCCTGGAGCATTTGTCGTTGGTTATTATGAAGGAGCTAGAATTAATAACATTCAAAAGGCTATTTCTATTGAAAAAGGTGAACAACCTAGTCAATTAAGCAGTTCAAATATTCCTATGGGACTCATTTATCGTATTCAAATTGCAGCCTCTTCAAAAAACATAAGTGTTAGCGAGCTTAAGAATAGTAAAGGAGTTACAGATGATGTAGTGCAAATTTCGCATAACGGGCTATATAAATATGAAATTGGAAACTATACTAATTATGAAGAAGCAAAAGTAAAATTAGCAAAAATAAGGACCACCGTTTACGATGCATTTATTGTTAAATATAAAGACGGTAAACGGATATAAAATAATTACAATTATCACAGATAAAAAGTCTTGACAGCATTGTCAGGACTTTTTTTGTGTAATTAAAGAGATCAATTTCCAAGATAATTCACTAGCAGTAATTTCTCATCCAAATAGTTATTAGTTGAAATTATTTTTACAGCACCTTTTAAATCCAATTATAATGTAAAACTACAAGAGTTGAATCGCTTTAGATATCCATAACATTACGTAAATTATAAATCCTTCAAATACAATCTATGTACATTTGTCTAAAACAAAAAAAGAGACTTAACTACATAGTAGAGAGCCTCTTTTTTCAACCTTAATAAAATTTTCTAGAATTTATACCCTACTGAAATTGCCACTCTATAATTAGAATAAGCTAACTCTGTTTTCTCTATAATCTGAGGATTGTAAAGATAATAATCTTCAGCTTTAGTTGTATTGGAAACGCCTAAATCCATATAAAAATCGCGATCTCTATATCCTAACCCTGCACTCAACACCCATGAATCCCCACTATTTATATTATCTTTATAAGGACTTCCATAATGGCCAAGGCCAACTCTAAAAGACATGGGTCTCAATCTTAATTCTGCTCCTGCTCGTAGGTTTAATGCAGGTTGATACTTGTCTCTAATTTCTGCATTCTCATCATAAAAGGCATAATCATCTGCTTTTAGCTTTCCACTTGAATAATTTATATAATCTACGTCGGCACTTATTAAGAAAAATCTTGCAATAGTAAATGTCGCACTTCCCACAATTTTCATAGGAGTATTTATCTGATAATTATACCTTCCTATACTTGACTCTTTATTTGTGGTAGTTCCGTCATCATATAAACGAACTATTCTAGAAGAATATTTATCATCGAGGTAAAGATAACTAGGTGAGTGGTATGCTATACCTATTCTCATAAACCCAGTAGGTCTTAATATAATACCAAATTTAAAATTAATACCACTTCCGTGAGTCTCCAAGCTTTGATCTAAAATAAATTTATTGAAGTTTGCAATAGTATCTGCTAAATCACTTTCAGAATATTCGTACTGTTCAAAATACCTTACAAATGGAATTCCAATTGTTCCACCAATATATACTATATCACTAAATGATGAACCAAAACTTATATCCATTTCATTTGTAGATCCCCAAGTAGTATTTTTTAGTTCTTGGTGAGCACCGCCTTTTGCTAATGGGCTTGTGTACGCCAAAGCTCCACTACCAGTTCTCACTGTATCTTCAAGTAAATAATTATACCATGCCAAATCAGTAGAAAAAGGATCTAATTGAGATGGGTCCTTGCCAAAAGCTTGCACTTGATAATCACTTAAAAGTGAATTTTCAGTGTTTTCATTGGTAATATGATAGTTATAATTGAAATTATTAGTTCTATTTACTCCTATACCAAACTGTATATATTTCCAACCCTTATCATTTCCTAGATCTGAAGCCAATACTATTCCATAGCTATTTAAATTAAAGTTGTCTTTATAGCCAGATGAACTACTTGCATTCATACTTGCATTTATATTTGAAAAATAAAATGTAGGTGTAATCGAAACTTCAGACTTTTTATATAATCCAATTCCAGCAGGATTTATACTTAATGCAGAAAAATCTGCACCCAAGGAGCCCATAGCTCCTCCAAATCCTATAGATCGAGCAGTTCCGCCAAGTTGATATTGAGAATAACGTAATACATCCACATCGTTTTGGGCAGATAAGCTAAGGCTAAAAATAGCGATTCCAATTATTAACAAAAAGCTTTTCATATTTTTAAATTTATAAATTATTGATACTATTTAATTCGAAACCCTTTTATCTATTCCTTTACAAACAATTAGATAATTTATTTTTAGTCAAATAATTACTAGGGATTTCGTGATATTCAATTATACCTTTTTCTTTAAAAAACTACAAGCATTTTACTGCTTGTAGTTAATGATTTTCTTTAAAACCTATCTACGACCTGGGCTACCTGAAGATGAGGATCTTGATGAAGAAGAAGAACCTGATCTTGATGATGAACTTGATCCAGAAGACCTTGAACTGCTTGAACTATTCGAAGATCTTGTAGAAGAATTATTACTTCTTGAAGGTGTGTAACTCCTGGTATTTGAACTACTACTAGATGGAGAAGTACGAGAAGAACTCGATGTTGAAGTATTTGTTCTCGTAGGACTCGAACTCCTAGGTGTGTAATTTTGTCTAGTATTTCCTCTTGCAGGAGTATAACCTCTTGTATTTGAATTGTTATTCGATGGCGAAGTAGTTGTTGCGTTTCTTGTAGCAGGTTGTGAGGTGCTAGTTCTTCCAGTACTTCTAGTTGTATTCGTAGTTGTACTTGTACTTCTAGTAGTATTTGTACTTCTATTGGTAGAACTATTAGCTGCTGGTGTTGAAGCTCCATTTGTACTTCTTGGCGTATAACTAACAGGTTTTGAATATGTTTTTCGATAACTAGGATTACTTCTTGATCCTGAAGTAGAAGCAGCCGTAGCTGAAGAAGGGCTATTCGCTTGGCCAGCTGATTGAGATGGTGTATTATTGTTCCGAGTTGTCGAAACTGGCGTTGAAGAAGATGTTTTTACTGCTCCTGTCACCACTGAGGATGTATTAGTCTTAGTAGCAGTTGGAGTCCTTAGGACATCATTAGTTCGTGAACCTGTAGATAAACTAGTAGCACCAATAACTGTAGGTGTTACGGATTGCGTGGAAACCTCCAATTCGGTAGCTCTTGAACCTCCATTAGAAGAACCGCCTACTGGGTTTACGTTAGTACCTCCATCAACAGCTAACCTATCAGATTTTGATTTTGCAGTTCCAGGTCGAGAGTCTGAAGTAATAACAGCATCTCTATTTCCTGTTGAACCATTTGAACTATTACCTCCACGGTGTCCATAATAGCTATTACCTCCATTATAATCATTTCCACTTCCGTCATAATAACCATCATTATAACCATTCCAGTAGCTATTATTACTATATCCGTAATAAGGAGAATATCCATAATAAGGATTGTAACCATAATTTCTGTAACCATAACTACCATATCCATAATAATAAGGATATCCCCAGCCAAATCCCCAGCCCCAATAGCCTCCAAAGCCATAAGTAGGATAATAGTTTACGATATATACACAACTACCATAGCGACTACCATCATAGTAATAATCATCTATATAATAATTGTCGTAATAACCACGAACATATACATCTTGATTATGGAATCGACGAATTCTACGAGTATAGGAATAATCATAATAATCTTCACCTAAATCACCTTCATCAATTGCGTAATAATCACCATTGTCGTCAGTGTATGTACGAGCAACAGGAGAAGATGTAGTTGTGGTCTCCGGTGAAGGATTATTATATTCAGATGTAGTAACATCACCATCATAAGATGAGGCATTACTATTTGTTTCATCCAATTTCTGGCCTAATCTCTTTTGTTTTTTGGTTAAGTTCTTTTCTCTATAAGGATTGTAAAATGCATCATCCTCGTATGCTGCTGCATCATATGATGCGCTGCATGATGTTAAAATTACTGCTGTAATTGTAATGCTGATAAAATTGATCCAAGTTTTCATAAAGCGTTCCTCCTATTTATTTACTTTTGCAAATATTAATTACTCATAATTAAACAATAACTATACCAAAAAAGTATGGCCAAAGATTTTACAACAAGAAAAGAGGATTATTCCAAATGGTATAATGACCTCGTAATAAAAGCCGATTTGGCAGAAACATCAGCTGTTAGAGGCAGTATGGTCATAAAACCCTATGGATATGCTATTTGGGAGATGATGCAAGCCGCACTTGACAAAATGTTTAAGGATACAGGACACGTAAATGCATATTTTCCATTATTTATTCCTAAGTCTTTTTTTAGCAAAGAAGCAAAACATGTAGAAGGATTTGCGAAAGAATGTGCAGTAGTGACACACTACCGATTGAAAAATGATGGACAAGGAGGCGTTATTGTGGATCCAGATGCTAAATTAGAGGAAGAACTCATAGTTCGTCCAACTAGCGAAACTATCATTTGGGATACTTATCGCAAATGGGTGCAATCATGGCGAGACTTACCCATTTTAGTAAATCAATGGGCTAATGTTGTAAGATGGGAAATGCGAACTCGTTTATTTTTACGTACTTCTGAGTTTTTATGGCAAGAAGGTCATACTGCACATGCAACTCGTGTAGAGGCTGAAGTTGAAGCAAAAAAAATGCTTGGTGTTTATACAACGTTTGCGGAAGAGTTTATGGCAATGCCTGTTTTACAAGGCGTTAAAACTGAAAATGAAAGATTTGCCGGCGCATTAGAAACTTATTGTATTGAAGCTTTGATGCAAGACGGCAAAGCATTGCAAGCTGGTACTTCGCACTTTTTAGGACAAAATTTTGCTAAAGCTTTTGACGTTAAATTTCTGAGTAAAGAAAACAAACTTGAACACGTTTGGGCAACTTCATGGGGTGTTTCAACTCGATTAATAGGAGGCCTTATCATGACTCACTCTGATGATAATGGCCTAGTACTACCTCCAAAACTAGCACCTTTTCAAGTAGTTATTGTTCCTATTTATAGAAAAGATGAAGAACAAATTGCAGTTATCAACAAAGGCTTGGAAATAAAAGCTAATCTAGAAAAAGCTGGAATTCGAGTAAAACTTGATGATAGAGATACTCAAAAACCAGGTTATAAGTTTGCTGAATGGGAATTCAAAGGTGTACCTTTGAGAATTGCTATTGGACCTCGTGATATAGAAAATAATACAGTGGAATTAGCTCGTCGCGATACACTTGAAAAATCACTAACAGCTGTTGATGGTTTGAGAAATATTGTAATTGATTTATTAGATAAAATTCAAGAGAACTTATTTACGAGAGCTTTGAATTTTAGATCAAGTCATACTACTACTGTAGAAAATTGGGCTGAATTTAAAGATGCTCTTCAAAACAAAGGTGGTTTTATTATGGCACATTGGGATGGGACTAATGAAACTGAAGAAAAAATCAAAGAAGAAACTAAAGCTACTATTAGAAGTATTCCATTAGATTACGGTAACTCGGAAGAAGGTATTTGTGTTTATTCTGGGAAACCTTCAAAAGGAAGAGTTGTGTTTGCAAAAGCATATTAATATTTGTCATGCATCGCATAATCTAAGCATAATCTATTTTTAAAAAAAAGATCCAATTTATATGAATCAAGACCCTCGGCTTAAGGCATTTGAACGACTATTAATCATCATGGATGAACTGCGAGCTGGCTGCCCATGGGACATGAAGCAAACCATTGAAAGTCTTAGATATTTAACGATTGAAGAAACTTACGAGCTTTCAGATGCCATCCTTAATAATGACTTAATAGGAATAAAAGAAGAGTTGGGAGATTTGATGCTACACCTCGTGTTCTATGCTAAAATTGGTCAGGAAAAAGAAGCTTTTGACATAACAGATGTTTTGGAGGGAATTAGTGAAAAGCTTATTCGACGTCACCCGCATATTTATGCCGAAACTCAGGTCGCCAATGAGGAAGAAGTAAAGTCGAACTGGGAAAAAATAAAGCTTGAAGAAGGCAAAAAATCTGTACTTGGAGGTGTCCCTCATTCAATGGCTCCTCTCATCAAAGCAATTAGAATTCAAGAAAAGGTTAGAGGAGTTGGATTTGACTGGGAAAAACCTGAGCAAGTTTGGCAAAAAGTTGAAGAAGAAATTGCAGAACTACAATTTGAAATAAATAATGGAGGATCTACAGAAAAGATTGAAGGTGAGTTTGGAGATTTACTTTTTGCTTTAGTCAATTATTCTCGGTTTATTGGAATTAATCCAGACCAAGCTATTGAAAAAACAAATAGAAAATTTATCAAAAGGTTTCAATATTTAGAAAAAGCTGCCGAAAAAATTAACAAAACTTTACATGAAATGAGCCTTAGCGAAATGGATGTTTTTTGGGAACAATCCAAAAAATTTGATTAAACCAAAAATCATAATAGTTTATAAAAATACTTATATATTGCTGTAATTCATGATTAAAACACTTTTTATATTCTTTGCTTTATTACTAAGCTTTCAAACTATTTGGGCACAAGACAGCCTAAATTGCAAAGTTAACAAAGCCTATATTTATAGCTTAGGAAAGGATGTAAAACCTCTTATAATCAGCCCAACAAAGTGGGGTAAAGGTGAGTGGATTGCAGCGGGAACTGTTATTGGAGCTGGGGCAATTTTATACTCTCAAGACAAACAAATTGCTGAATTTTGGCAAAGCAACCAAAGTAATGCCTTAGACAAAGCTGATGAATATTTCTTTGATCCATTTGGCAAGATGTATTATACCATTCCATTGATGGGTGCATTTTACATTTATGGCGCAACAACTCAAAACAATAAACCCAAGAGGGTTGCTATGGATTTTGTTCAAGCCAGTTTATATTCGGGTGTTATTGTTACTGTGATGAAGAATTTAGCACACCGAGCAAGACCCTATCAAACAGCTCCGTTAAATCCATATATTTGGGATGGACCATTTACCAAAAATAGTGGCTATACTAGTTTTCCATCAGGGCATACAATTATGGCATTTACTTTTGCAGCAGTGGTAGGCACACATTATAAAAAAACAGTTTGGGTTCCAATTCTCGTTTATTCATTGGCAACTTTGGAAGGAGTTTCGAGGATGTATAGCAATAATCATTGGAGCACTGATGTATTGATCGGTGGTACAATGGGTTACGCCATTGGTACATTTGTGGTCAATCGCAATCATTGTAGATTAACAACTTTACCAATTATTAGCAGTAATTATACTGGCTTATCTTTTAATTACGCGTTGTAAAACGGAAGAGCGATACTCTATAAATACTAAAAAAAATATTACTTAGTGACTTCCCAATATATAAAAACATTTTCAAATATTGGATTTGCCTCCCCAATTTTTTCTATCTTCGCCTGCTTATGAACATGGAAGAAAAATCAACACTTAAAATTGAAGTTGCCAAACGCCTTGTTAAGCTAGAGCAACAAATCATTGAGCTAAAAGAACTCTCCAAACCAATTGAACCCGATTGTGCCATTGGGCGAGTAAGTCGCATGGATGCCATTAATAATAAAAGCATTAGCGAATCCACATTAAAAAAGAAACTTATACAAAAATCAGGTTTAGAAGCAGTAATAACTGATATTGATCAAGCTGATTTTGGGAAGTGCATGAATTGTGGACAGGAAATACCCATGGGAAGAATATTGATTGTGCCAGAGAACAGAAGGTGTGTTCGATGCTCATAATACAAATAATTAAAATGTAGCTCATGGATTTTATTGACAGAGAAATTTTCCATTAATAAATATAAAACAACTAATCATATAAGCATTATAACCAACAATAAAACCACATGCAAAATCTAAATAGCTTTTTAGAACTCATTGATTCCTACATTGGGGGATCACCATGGTTTGTCTTTATTTTATTGGGCACAGGATTATTTTTTACAATCTATTTGAAATTCCCTCAAATTAGATTCTTCAGACATGCACTGCGAATTGTAAGAGGAAAATACGACAAACCAACAGATCAGGGAGACGCTTCCCATTTTCAAGCATTAGCAACCGCATTATCAGGAACTGTTGGCACAGGAAACATAGCTGGAGTAGCCTTGGCCATACATTTAGGGGGCCCTTCTGCCCTATTTTGGATGATTGTAACTGCTTTTTTGGGTATGACAACAAAATTTGTCGAAGTAAGTCTTTCGCATAAATACCGAGAGGTAGCAAGTGACGGCTCCATTTCTGGAGGTCCAATGTACTTTATGAAGAACAAACTCAAAATGAAATGGTTGGCTGCAATATTCGCCTTCGCCACCATCATATCCTCTTTTGGAACTGGTAATATGCCTCAAATCAATAGCATAAGCACCTCAGTAAAAAGCACTTTCGGAATTGATCAATGGGTAACCGGTTTGGTATTAGCAATTATTTTAGGTTTTGTTATTATTGGCGGTATCAAAAGAATTGTAAAAGTTACCGACAAATTAGTCCCCGCTATGGCTTTAATTTATTTAATAGGGGTTTTAGGTGTTATCCTTTTTAATTGGGAAAACATCATTCCATCTATTCAAATGATATTTGGGGATGTTATAAATGGCACCGCCGCAACAGGTGGATTTTTAGGTGCTTCTTTTGCTTTTGCTTTTAATCGTGGGGTGAATAGAGGATTATTTTCAAATGAAGCTGGACAAGGATCGGCACCCATTGCCCATGCAGCAGCAAAGGCACATGAGCCTATTTCTGAAGGCATGGTGGCTATTTTAGAACCATTTATCGACACCATCGTTATATGTACTTTAACAGGGATGGCGTTGATATCATCTGGTGTTTGGGATAAGAAACATGATAATCAATTCCAGTATGCAAGTCTAAAAGTATTGGAACGTACCTACGACACTGAAAATAAAAAAGATGCTGAAGATCTTCACCTCTACCTTATTAATCAAAAAGACATCGCTTTTTATAATGGTGAATTGCAGATTGAGGAAGGGAAAATCACCAATGCCTTAAGTATAATTCACTCTCGCTCAATTGCTGAGAATATTACTATCAAATATAATGAAGAGTTATTTACGGGAAATATCGCCATTAAAAATGGAGATTTTCAAGACCAAAAATTCAAAATTGAAGGGCAAAGTTTATTAAGCAGTGCACCGCTAACTATTGAAGCCTTCAAGAAAAGTTATTTTGGAGATTATGGAGAATACATTATAACAATTGGGCTGCTTCTGTTTGCATTTTCAACTGCAATTGCATGGTCCTATTATGGAGACCGAGCGGTTACCTATTTATGGGGAGTAAAATATGTTGTATGGTACCGTATAATTTATGTTATCGGATTTTTCGTTGCCTCATTCACAGATACAACCATTGTATGGACATTTTCAGGAATTGCAATTGCATTTATGACGCTTCCCAATTTGTTCGGCATATTCATGCTTCGAAAAGATATGAAATCAACTTTAAATCAATATCTGGTTGACTTTAAAAAGGAAAACGAGGAAGAATAAGCTTATCCTGTTCTTTAGCCCAATCGAAAACGAGATATCTTGGTTGTAAACTGATATTATTAAAGAAGAAAGAGGATGTCCTCAATTAGTGAAACTTGCGTTTTATAATTCTGCACCTTGAATAATATGCTGAACTATTTTACTCCAAACCTCATAAAGCTTAGTGGCATCCTCTAGATTTATTTTAGCATTGAACTTTTTATTGATTTGATGATTTTCTAAAATATCCTTTTTATTCCAAAAGCCAACAGCCATACCAGCCAAATAAGCGGCTCCTAATGAGGTAGTCTCTATAACTTTTGGGCGTTTTATTTCAATGCGAATAATATCAGCCATAAACTGCATCAAAAAATTATTTGATGAGGCACCGCCATCAACCGCAATGGATTTAATTTCTATATTCGATTCCGTCTCCATTAATTTGAGCATATCCATAGTTCTGTAAACGATAGATTCGAGTGTAGCTCTGACAATATGTTCCTTTTTAGTACCCAGGGTTAGTCCTAAAATTGCTCCTTGCACATTATTATTCCAATAGGGCGCACCTAAACCAGCCAATGCAGGAATAACCGTAACACCTCCAGAATCCTTAACCTGATAGGCTAAGTATTCGCTTTCGTCCATTGAATTAATGATTTGAAGGTTGTCCCTCAGCCACTTAATTGCAGCACCAGCAATAAAAATATTTCCCTCCATGGCATAATTTACCTTTCCATTTACTCCCCAAGCAATGGTGGTTAAAAGACCATTCTGCGAAAATTTAGGCTTTTTTCCTAAATTCATCAACATAAAGCTACCCGTGCCATAAGTGCTTTTGATCATTCCTTTTTTGAAGCAAGTTTGTCCAAAAAGAGCAGATTGCTGATCTCCAATTAATGCTCCAATAATAATTTCTTTTCCAAAAATGGACGCATCTGTAAGTGCTAATTTCCCACTACTTTCAACCACTTCTGGAAGCAATGCCATAGGAATATCGAAAAAATCGAGCAGCTCCTGATCCCACTCTAAAGTATTGATATTAAACAATAAACTCCTTGAAGCATTAGATAAATCAGTAATATGCTTTTGCTTTTTCGTCAGGTTCCAAACCATCCAAGTATCCACAGTGCCAAATGCCAATTCTCCATTTTTAGCTCTCTCTTTAGCGCCGTCCACATGATTCAATATCCATTGAATTTTTGTAGCAGAAAAATAGGAGTCAACTACTAATCCAGTTTTTTTACGAATAAAGTCTTCTTTTTTTCTTCTTATTTTAAGACATTGATTCTCCGTTCTTTTATCTTGCCAAACAATGGCAGGATAAATTGGATCGCCCGTTTCCCTGTCCCAAATGATGGTAGTTTCCCTCTGGTTTGTAATTCCAAGAGCTGCAATTTCGTCTAAATCAATTTTAGTCGCCCTTAGCAAATCTTTTGCAACCTTAACCTGAGTGTTATATATTTCCCATGGATCTTGCTCTACCCAATTTTTATGTGGGTAAAATTGACTAAATGCAAGTTGTGATTTTGAAACTAATTTTGCTTTATTGTCAAACAAAATTGCTCTGGAGCTTGAAGTCCCTTGGTCGAATGCAAGTATATATTTTTTTTCCATGGTTAATTAATTCTTTTTTTCAATAATACCACCTGTTACAGATTTTTGCGAAATAATGGTGGGCGTACCTTTATAATAAATCATACCCCCAGTATTGGTGCTTGCTTCCAATTTTCCCCTGATTTTAATTTCTATTTTTCCACCTGTTACTGCACGTAGCAAAGCATCCTTTGACATCAAATTAAAACCATAAAAAACTGCACCAGCATTACAGGTTACATCAAGCCGATCGACTTTTCCTGTAATGATTAATTCGCCGCCTTGTATTATAACTGCCTCCAAACTTTTATTATCCACAACGATTTGAGCCTCAGCTCCTTTACTTAATCTTAAACTGAAATTTGCTGCATCAAAAGTGTTTTTCGACTTCACTTTTACTCCCGCTTTTGCTATTAGTTCGTCAATAGATTTATAATGAAATGTGACTATGAGTTTCTTAGAACCAGTTACAGCAGTATTTTTGATGATCAACTGCCCATCTTTAAGTTGAGATGTAATACTTCCTAATTCAATGTTTTCTCCAATCATTTCGGCATAATTAGAATCAGATTTAATCATCATTACTTCAATGTTTCCAAAGAAATATACAGAATGAAAATCACCAAAACTACGGGTTTCTTTTTGCTGCGCAGTGGCTATGGAAGCTGACATCGCAAAAAGCACTAACATCAAAACTAATTTATTCATAATCTAGAATTTAATTCATGGCAAAAGTAATCATATTGCTCAACTCTAAAAAGTGTTTTTTTGTCTAAACAAAATAATAAATAAAGATTTTATTAATATCCCAGAAAGTATATTATTGTTTAATTTTGCCTCATGAGTATATACGAAGACGACATCGTTATTCTGTTAAGAAAAATATGCGCATTGGCGATACCAACGAGTTTTGAAGCCAGTGAGGATCTTAACAGAAAGGTAATTATGGAGAAATTAAGGATTCAGAAAAATAGCCTTTATCAAAGCATCAATGATTTTTTAATCGCTTTTGAATCGAGAAATTTCATTCAAAGCGACTATCAACTTAAGCTTAAAGCATCTGACATTTGGAATTCTCAATTGGAAATGTTTAATCAAATATTGGATAAAAGGACTAACAGTCTTAAAGAAGATTGTAAAACCTTACATATAAATATTGATTATGAATTATCAAAACTGATGGATTAATGGCAACTTTAGGAAACAAAAAAACTGGACTTTTCTTTGGGTCTTTCAATCCAATTCATGTTGGCCATTTAATTATCGCGAATCATATGGTTGAACATACTGATCTCGAAGAAGTTTGGTTCGTTATTTCTCCACATAGCCCTTTTAAGCAAAAAGCAAGTTTATTAGCCGATCATCAGCGTTTTGCACTTGTAAACTATGCTGTAGAAGACCATCCAAATCTTTGGGCATCAAATATTGAGTTTGGACTTCCGCAACCTTCCTATACATCGCTTACTTTAGCATTTCTTGCGGAGAAATATCCGAATAAAGAATTTTCACTAATTATGGGTGAGGACAATTTAATCCATATTGATCAATGGAAAAATGCTGATTTTATATTGAATAATTACCCCATTTATGTTTATCCAAGACCCAATATTGAGCTTTCGAAATTTCATCAATATCCAAATGTTCATATTGTAAAAGATGTACCTCAGATGGATATCAGCTCTTCATTTATACGAAAATGTATCAAAGAGCACAAAGACACCCGATATTTATTACCCCATCGTGTTTATGAATACGTCAAAGAAATGCATTTTTACGAATAGTATTTCGGCAAAAATTCCAAAACCGATTTAGTAACCAAAAAAAAACCTCTATGCAAGCATAGAGGTTTTTTATTAAGGATATTTAAATTAATCTTCCTCTTCTTCTTCAGCGTATTTTTTAAGTAAAATATTTTGAATGTCACTAGGCACTTGAGCATATTCATCATAACTCATTGAGAATGTACCTCTACCAGAAGTAAGTGAGCTCAATGTAGTGCTATAACGATTCATTTCAGCCAAAGGCACTTTTGCTTTCACATTTTGATAGTGTCCTTCAGTTCCCATACCCATAATGATAGCTCTACGACCTTGTAAATCAGTCATTACACTACCCATCATTTCTTCAGGAACAAGTACTTCTATATTATAAATAGGCTCCATGATTTTTGGGCCAGCATTTCTAAATGCTTCACTAAAAGCATGACGACCAGCTAGTTTAAATGAAATCTCATTAGAATCAACAGGGTGCATTTTGCCATCATAAATATAAACTACGATATCGCGGGCATAAGATCCTGTAAGTGGACCTTCCACCATGCGCTCATTAATTCCTTTAAGAATTGCAGGCAAGAATCGGGCATCAATGGAGCCACCAACCACACAATTGCTAAAAATTAATTTTCCTCCCCATGTCAAATCATGTTCTTCTTTCCCACGAACAGGGAAATCAGTTGGGTCTTTATACCCTTCAGTATAAGGTTGTATATGCATATAAACTTCACCAAATTGGCCTGAACCTCCTGATTGTTTTTTATGCTTATAATTTGCTCTTGCAGATTTAGTAATTGTTTCTCTATATGGAATTTTTGGAGTAATAAACTCGAAATCAATTTTATAATGCTTATCAAAATGCCATTTTATCAAATTGATGTGCTGCTCGCCCATTCCATCTACAATTAATTGCTTGAGTTCTCTTGAATAATTTACTCTCAAGGATGGGTCAGTTTTATGCATTTCATTAAGCAGTAATCCCATTTTCTCATCATCAGATGAATTAACAGCCTTAATAGCAGTAGTAAAATTAGGATTTGGGTAAACTATTTTTTCAATGATTACATCTTTGTGACTATAATCAACCAAAGTATCATTGGAGTGAGTAGATTTAAGCTTAATTGCAGCACCAATATCACCTGCAAATAATTTCTCTACTTTTTCGCGAGTTTTTCCATTGCTAACCAATAATTGGGAAATTCGTTCTTTAGATCCATTTACACTATTGATAAGGTCCATTCCTTCGGTTAGTACGCCACCATAAACTCTAAAATAAGAAATCTCGCCCAAATGTGGTTCCATCTCCGTTTTAAAAACAAATAAAGTTGTGGGATCAGCTGGATTAGAATGCATTTTCACTCCATCAGTAGTTTTGCGATAACGATGGGTGGTCTCAGCAGTTGAAAGGCCAATAAATTCCAAAATACGACCTGCGCCAATACATTCTTTTGCAGAAGTAACAAATACTGGGAAATAAGCTCTGTTGGTAATTCCTAAGCGGATACCTTCTCGTAATTGGTCAATTGTTAGCGTGTCATTTTCAAAATAGATTTCCATCAATTCTTCAGAACCTTCAGCTGCCGATTCAATCAGTTTTTTCTGATACTCATTGGCTCTATCAATTTCAGAGGCTGGAATATCGGTGATTTCAGCATCACCACCACCTCTTTTATATTTGATTTGCTTCATATAAACCAAATCAATAACAGTGTCAAAATCTGGGCCTTGATTAACAGGGTATTGAACAACAGTAACCTTTTCGCCATAAGCATTTTGCAACTGTGCTAAAGTCTCTTCAAAGTTGGATTTATCGTGATCCATTTGGTTCATGATAAATACCACAGGAATGTTCAATTTAGTGGTATTTCTCCATGCTATTTCAACTCCAACATTAAGACCTTCGTGGGCATCCACAACTAAAAGTGCAGTGTCGGCCACAGTAAGTGCTGTTACAACTTCTCCTACATAATCGGCTGTACCAGGTGTATCAATAATATTGATCTTCTTGCCATTGTACTCAGTACTAAGAATTGTAGAAACTACAGAATTTCCTTTGTCCAATTCAATTTCCCGATAATCAGAAACAGTGTTTTTGTCTTCAATAGTACCTCGGCGTTTAATACTTCCTCCTTCGAAAAGCATGGCTTCTGCCAGTGTAGTCTTTCCGGATTTCGCCCCTCCAACCAAGGCGATGTTTTTAATTTCGTTAGCTTGATAAACTTTCATATACTTAAAGTGTTTTTAAGGTGATACTTATAACGCCCTTTTAATTATACCCTTTTGTGTTCTAGATCTATATCAAGGGCGTTTCATATGTGTAATTATTTATGGTTGATAAAATGTGTTTATATCCTATAATAGGGTCGTAAAAATACAAAAAAAACAAGACATAACTAATGTCATAAAAAAAAGATTTTTTAAATTAGGTTTTTAGTAAAATAAAAAAGCAGAAATGTATAGGAATACAATTCTGCTTTAAATATTATCCTTGAGATAGTACTACATCAATCTCTCCAAAACCCTATTAGCCAATCTACTAGCGCCAATTCTAAACCAAGTATTATTCATCCATTGAATGCCAAGAACATTCTCCAAAACCAATAAGTATTGAAGTGCATCATCAACTTCAGAAATATCGCCAGCAGGCTTTATTCCTATCCTTTGACCGGTTTTATCATAATGTACTTTAATTACGTCAAGCATAATAATAAATGCTTCGAGTGTCGCTGCTGGTTGCATTTTACCTGTCGATGTCTTTATAAAATCAGCACCTGCCGCTATGGCAATTTCCGCAGCAAGTTTAATTTTATTCAAATCTCCGAGCTCGCCTGTTTCAAGTATCACTTTTAAATGGGCTTTACCACAGGCCTCTTTGATGGCTTTCACTTCTTCAAAAACATATTCATAATCGCCTTCTAGGAATTTTCCTCGCGAAATTACCATATCAATTTCATCGGCACCTTGCTCCACAGCGTACTTAACCTCTGCCACACGAATAAATAATGGCGACTGGCCACTTGGAAAAGCTCCAGCAACAATGGCCACATTGATAGCGGTATCCTTTAATTGATTTTTTGCAATAGCCGCAAATGGTGGATAAAGGCAGACTGCTGCTACATTAGGTACGTCAGGACCATTTGCGCTAAAATTCCTTGCCTGATGGCAAAGTTCAATTGCCTTTTTATCGGTGTCTTTTCCTTCCAAGGTGGTCAAATCGATGCAGCTTAGTATCAATTGTAATGATTCCTTTTCAGAAATCATGACTAACTCTTGATTTAATATTCTCTTTAAACGAATGCTCACTTCGGCTTCGTTTAATGGGCTAAGTTTCCAGTTCATTCTATTCTTCTTGATTAATATCTTGATTTCTTTGTTCGCTCACATTGGTAATTCCGCCTGAAACAACAAACTTCATAGTTTCTGTTGGAGAAGCGCTAATGATGCTAATATTTTTTTTAGGAACTACGAAAACATTTCCCATTATACTGTATGAAAATGGGACATAAACGCTCACATAGCCTTCTGCAATGCCCAAATCTGTTAAATCTGTTTGGGTCAAAAATCCGATTTGACTAATCTCTGTATTTGCTGTCAATTTCACCAAAACAGGTTGGGTGAATTTCTTTTTACTACCAACAAATGCTGACAAAAGATCAGACACTGAACTATAAATGATTTTAATAATTGGCGTTTTATTAATCAATTTATTCACCCACTTAAACATGGGAGTGGTGACTAATTGAGTTCCCACAAAACCCACTATTGAAATTCCAACGATGATAATCAAGAGTCCAAGCCCTGGAATATCAAGATTTAAAAGGGTATCAATTTTCTGAAAAAGTGCATACAAAACAAATACGGTAGCGGTGATAGGGACAACAAAGAGCAAGCCTTGACCAAAATTTCGTAAGAAAACCGCCCAGAATAATTTCAATTTAGAATTCATAATCAATTCATTTGATGAGTTGCAAAAGTATCGATTTTTATGCTAAGTAACGTGCGGAAATAATGAAACTCAGATGATACATTCCCGATAATATCGGGATAGCATATTTTGCACTTATTAAAAAAATGATTTCTACAAACTGATTTAATTATTTGGCTTTAATAGAAAAATAGTAGCTATGGAAATATATTATTTCGTTCTAAAAAGATTATTCAGATTCTTTGAATGATATGATTGCATTTTGTGCCTCCTAATTTTTAGTACTTCGAACAATAAACAAAACCACCTCTGGTCTATTTCCAGTTCTAACAGGAGGACCCCAAGTGCCATAACCCGATGAAGTATAAAACCAGGTTTTGGCTTTTTGCATCAAGCCATAATCATTTTCAAAAATGGCATTGGTAATATATCCAAAAGGCCAAAGTTGCCCTTTATGCGTGTGGCCAGAAACCATTAAATCGACGCCAAACTTTTCAGCAGATGCATATTCCACAGGCTGGTGATCCATCAATATTAATGGCAAATCGGGATTAATAATACTCATCACTTCCTCAATTGGCTTGCGATCAACTCCAGCAAACTGCTTTCTTTCTCGGTCATCTCTACCTGCTATTTGAAGAACATCTTTTACATTAATAATCGTATCACGAATATATTGAATTCCATATTGTTGCAGATAATTGATACTCACCTCAGCATGGCCAATAAACTCATGATTACCAGCCACAGCATAAATTCCTAATGGTGCATTCAATTTCAAAAATTCGGGGCCAATATCGGCAGCTTTAACAAAAAGAGGATTGTGATCTACCAAATCTCCAGCTAGGAGAACGATGTCCGGATTTAGTGAATTCATTTTCTCCACCATTTCGTGAATTCTCTTTTTACCAATCATTGCACCCATGTGAATGTCGGATGCCAAAACAATTCTGAGCTCATCATAACCTTTGATTTTTTTGTCAATATTAATCTCGACTGTATGAACACGAGGATAGCGGGCATTAAGCCAGCCTGCTGCTGTAATAGAAAAAGAAAGAAACCAAGCCGCTAGAAATAATAATTTTCCATTAGCAATAAATCCAAAAACTGGATTGGGTATAAAATGAAACCAAGAATCGAATAGCCTAACCAAATCAGCCAATAAAACGAAGAGCAAAAGGTATAAAAATACAGCCATCCAAACAGAGCCAATGTGGGTGACAATTCTTGCGATTAGGGACGGTTCACCGCGTTCTAAAATCTGACCGATGATGAAGCTTAATGCCAAAATCCAATAGATCCATTTAAATAGGGAAATATAATTTGAACCTTTTAAAGCACTAACTCCCCTGCTCATTACATACCAATTGACAAAGAAATAAACTATAGAAACTATGCTAAAAAATATCAAAACTGCGTAACTTTTCATATATTAAATTTTACAATAAGGTGATATGGAACGCCCCTTTAATCATCCCCCTTGTGTGTTTTAAGTTTAATCATGGGCGTTTCATATTCTAAATTTAAATGGCCAAAAGTATTGAAAGGGACCTCTGTGATAATTCTGAAATCGTTAATGTTTCGTAAAATTGATTAGAAAATTGATATTTTTTAGCATATTTTCCTGCACCTAAATTTATTTTCTTAACATTCCATCATCCGACAATTTATTTAGATGATATATATAGAAACGACCAAAACCTATACATTTAAAATTAATAGGTATAGAAATCGCCATTTTTCATGCATACTTATTCATTCTTGAAGCAATACATTGCCACGGTTCGTCTATACTACCCCCAATCTTAGGACAAGTATTGCCAGTTTCTTATTAAGAGAACTGGTCTTGGAATAAAGCGGGTAATAACTTTTTGACCTCCCTTCAAAGAGGTCAATAAAAAGTTATTCTCGCTTTATGCAACCTTTTTGTACACACTTTCTGGCGTTTTATACTTCAAAGATTGATGTAATCTTTCTCGATTGTAAAAGCTAAAATATTTAGATAACCCTTGGTACAAATCTACTCCATTTTCATATGCTTTCAAATATATATCTTCATATTTTACACTTCTCCATAATCTTTCTATAAATATATTATCTAGAGCCCTTCCTTTGCCATCCATAGATATTGTTATTTTATTGGATTTTAACGCGTTAATGAAAATATTACTCGTGAACTGACTTCCTTGATCGGTATTAAATATTTCTGGCTTACCATGTTTTTTAATGGCTTCTAGTAGTACTTCGGTACACCATTCTGCCGACATGGTATTAGATATTGACCAATTTAAAACGTAACGACTTTGCAAATCTATAATCGCAATTAAATACATGAAGCCTTTTCGCATGGGTATATAAGTAATGTCAGTCGCCCAAACCTGGTTAACTCTATCTATTTGTAGGTCTTTCAAAAGATATGGGTATTTAAAATCCTTATGATTAACTACTGTGGTTTTAGGTTCTCTGTAGATAGTTCGCCAATTTATCTTCTTCATTAATCGCCTAATTCGCTTATTTCCAACTTCAAAACCTTGTTCTTTTAGCAGCTCAGTCAGTTTTAAAACACCATAAAATGGAGTCTTAAAATACTGCTTATCTAGTTTTTCCATTAGCATTAAATTAAAGTCTGATTCTCCTACTGGTTTATAATATAGCCCACTCCGATGAATATCCAACATATCACATTGTTCACTTATACTTAGCTGTGGATGACTCTTTTCAACTACTGCTCGCCTGTTTTGTGTGCTCATTAATAAACCTTTTTTTTTAGAAAATCATTCTGGATTTCTAGTTTACCTATTCTAGCATACAACGCTTGAACATCTATTTGTTCCTCTTTATTATTGACCTTTTCGTGCTCAAAAAGATCTGAAAAGTTATTCATAGCCTGGCTTTTCCATGTGGATATTTGAGATGGTTGTAATTCATATCTCTTGGCCAGAGACTCTATTGTTTCCCGCTCTTTTAATGCGGCTAAGACTACTTTTGCCTTAAATTCTTTACTGAAATTTCTCCTCTTTCTCGACATAATTTAAATTGTTAAAATTAATAATTTCCTTATTTACTTTTATGTCTTAATTTTGGGGAGTATCATAATTGACAAGTCCCCATTATCAGAATAAATAGTATCACCCTTTATGACTATGAAATTATTATTATTAGGATCATAAACTGATAAATAAACTTTACCAAAACTTCTTGTATAATCTTTATCAATTGTTATTTTAGCAAGTGGAGCTCTTACTAAATAATAATTATAATCCTTAATGAATTCATTACCGATAATATATTCTAGATTTAATAAAGCTGCATAGGTATTGCAGTTATAAATTAATACTGAATCCTTTATGTATTTATCAATAATTTTTGTTTTTACAGCTGTGTGACTTATCAAATTCATAATTTTACTAACGTTTTTTGCATTTAAAGCACCACTGCTCTCCTCTAGTTTTATTAGGCTATCAAGCCTATACAAATCATTATACCAAAACATTTTACCATAATTATCAGGATTCTCTCTAATGAAATAGTTAAGATTATTATTGTTCAATTCAGAAATAATCTTCTCAAATGAATCATCAGACTTGGGGTTATTGCAACTAACAAATGTGCTTAGTAAAAGCACTATAAATAAACTAAAATATAATTTCATAATTTTCTTATTTTTCATAATGATTTCCCAACTGTAGCATGATTTTATCGTGTGCTTTTCAACAAGTTAACTAATAACAACAACCCTATCCAAAATACATTTTTCTCCACTATAGTCTTTTTTACTGCTATAAACATACTCTTCAGTATTTTGGGAATTGTAATTTCTACTCATTTTGCAAATATATACAAATAGTAATCATCTAATATATTGATTTACTAGAGAATACTTCCTATAGTTTTCAGAAACTGCGCTTGCGGTTAATTATTTTTTTTAAACACATACTTTTGTATTTATTAAAAATATACTTTAGCAAATAGATTTTAATAAATTAATTATTAATATGTTAGCATAAAGTATTAATCAATAAATGAAAAAAATTATGAAAAATATTTTACTTATTACAACATTAATAATGTTTAGCTTTATATCTAAAGCACAGACAGTTACTGACATAGATGGAAACATTTATAATGAAGTTAGCATTGGAAATCAAATTTGGATGAAGGAAAATTTGCGAGTTTTAAGATATAATAACGGGGATACTATAGCCACAACAATTCCTTCAACAAAAAATATTATGAGCGAAGCAAACCCGAAATACCAATGGGCGGTGCACGATAATTTAAGTCAGGTTCCTACTTTTGGAAGAACTTATACTTGGTATGTCGTAAACGATGATCGATTATTATGTCCAACAGGTTGGCGTGTTCCAAACGATTCTGATTTTATTGAATTAAGAGATTTCTTAGGAGGCGCATCAATTGCAGGAGCGGCTCTAAAAGATACCATTAATTGGAATTCTCCAAATACTGGTGCTACTAATTCAACTGGTTTTAGTGCTTTACCTTGTGATCATAGAGATCCTGACGGCGTTTTTTATGCTCACCCAGGCAGATGGGGTTTATTCTGGAGTTCTTCAAGTGCTGGCGAAATAGCTTCAACACACTGGGGACTTGGCTATGACCAAACTAATTTTACAAATGTAGCAATTGATAATAAATATGGCAATGCTGTACGTTGTATAAAAAACAGCAGTTCAACAAGTATAAAACCTTTGTCAACAGAAGAGTTATTTTTCTTTCCAAATCCAGCAGAAGGGAAAATTTATTTAAATAATTATAATTCTAAAATCACGATATCGATTTGTAACCTACAAGGAAAAATAGTGCTGTACGAAACTTTAAATTCAAATGTATTAGATATTTCTCAACTGCAAAGCGGAATCTATATCGTTAAGTTAATGAATTCAAATAATGTGTATATCAACAAGTTGATAAAAAAATAATTAGAATTTAAATATAAAACTGAAAATGCCGTACCTCTCTATTTTAAAGAGATACGGCATTTTTATTTTTAACCCTATGATATAAGGAAATACTTCTGTGATAAATAATTCCTTACTTATTACCTATTTCACCACTAAGTATCTTAGCACCAAGAATGGATTCTAGCATGCTTGCACTACTATTATTGCCTGTTGCTCCATTAAACATGGTGGTAGGCAACTGAATTCCATTTGGACCAGCTAAAGCTTTTGTTCTAGCCACACTAGCATCCAACTCCATCTGCAGTCTTCTTTCTGGCGTAATACCTGCAGATACTTTTTTAGATATTTCATAAGCCTCAGCATCTGCTATTACTCTAATTTTCTCAGCAGATTTACGTGCGGCAGCTAATAAATTGGTTTCCTCCAACTCTTTATAGGATGCTGTTTTGGCAGCTGTTTCAGCAGTTATTGTTTGTTCTAACTGCTCCTTTTCTAATTGTACTCTAGTTTCTGCCTTTTCACGCTCTCCTTTTGCTATGGCCTTCTGAGTGGCATAAAATTCTTTTTCTGCTTCTTGTTTCTCAAGTTGGGTTTGGGCTACTTGCTCTTTCTGATCCTTTAGCCTATTATCAAAACTTGCTTCCCAGTCAATATTTGTAACTGCTACTTGCTGCACAGTAAGTCCATATCGCTGTAAAGAATTTGAGGCATCTCTGATAGGCTCACCATTAGCATCTTTTCGTATTCTATATCTTTTCTCGCGTTTCTCTTTGTTGTCTATTCTACCCAAAGCCACAGTTCTATTGGTATCGGAATTGGTAATTGGGCTCTCATGAATATCCTCATAAACTTCTTCAGTCAAATACATACCATTTTCCATTTGATCTTTTAAATAATAATCAAATTGCGAGGAAGCTCCTGATATATAGTCTTGTGCGTCCATCAATTTACAGGTATTTTTCAATGCTTGGTCATAAACTGGATATATTCTGGCATAGACCAGCTTACTTTCTGATCTGTTTTTATCAGCCATTTCAAGGAACAATTCTTCATTAGAGTAGTTGATAGAAATAATTAGTGCGGCAGCAATATCTGCCTTAATAGCATCAGCAAATTCTCTAGTTTGGGCCGCCCTATGGTAGATTCCTTCTTCAGTACGAACATCAATTTCGTTTTCATCACTATTCTTTTTGGAGGTTCTAATCATATCTTGAAGAGCAATTTCAAAGGAAATGGGAATTGTTTTACCCCAGAATTTCAACTTTACACCTTGGGTTGTGACAGCGGCATCTCCTCCCCATAAATATTGAACTGCAGTAGCAGTACCTGCGGGATTATAAAAAAACAATCCGCTAAAAGTTGTAAAAGCTACCCCCAATATACCGGTTGCTACTGACTTCTTTATAGTCCAAAGCTTTAATACTCTTTGTATTATTTTGGAAACAAAAGAGGATGGATTAGTGTCTGTTCTAGAAGGTATTACACTAATAAAAATAGCCATAAATATGGCAGTGATAATCAAAAAAATACCAATAATTGTCATTTGTTTTTCATTTTTATGGTTAATAATAATTTTGTCCAAATTTAGAGAATTCTCTTATACATCGGTATAAATTATTAAAATAAAAATAATTGAATAATTTCTATAAAAGGTAGAATGACTATTTTAAACTATTAAGTCCCTTTTATTGGCAAACCATATTTAAATACCAATAGATTAAGCAGCTTTTGAAATTCTATTCTTGTAGTCTTTCAATTTTGAGTTGGTTTTGCTTTTATACTTTTGCCTTGCAGTTTTACTCAATTTTTGCCTTTTTTCATACTCCTACTTTCCTTCCAATTGCAAATCTATTTGTCCACAAATGGAATCAAATAATTCCTTTGGGTATAGTCGTCGTGTATGACTTACGGTAGTTGCAGCGGGGAGTTTCTCGTCTAAATTATAGTCTAAAAAATAAAGCAAATCCAATCGTAACCTACAAAGTGCAATTAGTTTACTATCGCTACTGATATCTTCCAAGCGCCTGATTAAACACAATTTAAAAAACACAACAGGATCCAATGATTCTTTTCCTCGTTTACCATATAATTGTTTGGTTAGATTATAAATAAACGTAAAATCAACTGACTTCTTAATCTTGCGATAAAAGTTATTAGAAGGGATGCGTTTTGAAAGTTGCACTGTTGTAAACAATCTTTCTTCGTAATTCTTTTTGCCTTGCATGATGAACGTATTTAACAGATTATTAGACCCGTCAAATATAAAAAAAATAATGAAAGCGGTAATATTTTATTTATACGAAATTAGAAATTGCTTGTAAACGAGAATCTGATTAATACTCATTCATTAGGTCCATTAATATCTTAGAACATCTTTAATGTCAAGCTTTCTGTATTCATTATCTATTTTAAGCTTTTCGAGGTCAAATTGCTCTGAATCACCCAATAAACAAGTAAAATACTTCTTACCATAAACATTTGAATTATAGAACCGTAGAATATCATTAGACTCTAAATATTCATATTTTAAGAATTCACTTCTTCTAGGGTCTTCAGTAAATCCTTGCTGCATCCAATATTGAACAGTATATGATATATTTCTAAATCCAGGGGTTTTGCTATTAAAAGATCTTAGCATATAGTTTTTTAGGCTATTTATTTGATCCTCATGCATCGGCATATTGCCAATTAAATTGAGCATTAATTCAACGGCTTCATTGGTTTTGTCAGCCTGTGTGTTAATACCAACTTTTAAGTAGCCAGGTTTATCATAGCGATATGGAACAGAAAAATACCCCCAAGCACCATAAGCCAATGAACGGTACTCTCTAGCTTCTTTAAAAAGAAGAGAGTTCATTCCTAATCCAAAATAGTAATTAAAAGGAGCAATATAAAGCCTAGCACTATTATCTAGAGTTGATGATGGCACTCCAATTCTTACATGGGTTTGAATAGCTTTTTTGTCTTCTAAAAAATAAAGCTTATTGTGATCCAAATTCACAAGGTCTCTGACAAAAGGTGCATTGCTTTTTTTAAGTTTATTGCCAAATGGCAAACTAGTTGTCAAGACATTTTTAATCATTTTTTCGTCCGAATTACCAACAAAATGGACAAATACTTCTGTTTGAAATAACTCAGTAATCATTGATTGATATTCTTCTATAGTGATATTTTTTATTTCCTTCTTTGTACTACGAAGCAGAAAACTACTTTGATTGCCAAATTTCGCATATTCTTCAAGCATTTCCATTCTGCTACCTAAATCCTTTTTCAACATTTTAATCTCCATTTTATCTTCATTAACCATCTTTTTAGTAATAGATTTATCATTTCTTGGATTGCTAATTAAGGCATTAAGCTGATTTAGGGAATTTTGCAATTGACTTTCAAATCCTTCAATGGTAATAGTAAAAAACTCATGGTCAGCATTAAACGAAATGCTCGTTCCGTCAACCTGTAGGCTTTTTGAGAATGCAGAAAAACTCTCGCTAGCCGGACTTGTGTTGTTCAAGAAAAAAGCCAACTGTTGCAATTTAGGTTTTTGAATATCGCCAATCCCAAATCGTATATTCATAGTAAATATATCGTTATATGGATTCTTTGTATAGTAAAAGTGCATATTAAATCTTATGTCAGAAGAGATGACATCATTATTAAAATCAATAAAATGGGGCTCGATTAAAATACTTTCCATTTTTCTAATTCTAATTGCCATTTCAGATTCAGTATCAGTTGGACCAGAGATAAGAGGAGAAATTTTTGGTTTCGATATTTTCTCCTTTTTTGGTAAACCCATTTTTGAATGAAATGCAAGATAGTTTTCTCCAAAATATTTATTGGCAACTCTAATCACATCTTGCTTACTCAACTTGTTTAGTTTATCATTATAAAGTATTACATCCTTCCAATCTGACTCATTCATAAACATATCAATGATTTTACTTAAACGATATTCGCTCTCCTCCATAGAAAGTGATTCTTGTTTGATCATTGATTTTACAACAGCCCTAAACAGTAGGTCATCAAATTCTCCTTTTTTCAATTTTTCGATTTGAGCCAATACTTTTTTCTCAGCATTATCAATAGATTGAATGATTGGTTTTGGTACAAAAAATACAAATACTCCTCCAATATCATAATGCATATCTGCAAATACTTGGGCTTCTAGAATATCTTGACTAATATTAATCGTATCAATTAAACCGGTTTGAGCCTCATTGGTAAGCATGTTTATTGCCACACTCAAAGCCAATTCATCCTCATCACCTTGAGCAACTGCCCTATAGCCAATAATACCTAAAGGAATTGGGGCCATTTTACGTTTTACTTTTACTCTTCCATCAAAAGGTTTTTCTTCGCAAACAACCTCTCTGGAATCATCTCCCTTTCTCCAACTTCCAAATTGATCTTTCAGAACTCCAATGATTTCATCTGTATTAAAATCACCAATTAGTATTAACGCCATATTATTAGCATTATAATTAGCTTTCCAATAGGATTCAATTGCTGATAAACTTGGGTTTTTTAAATCTTCAACACTGCCCAAAACGGTTCTTTGTCCATAAATAGAACTTGGATAAAAGTTTTTGTAAACCTCCTCAAAAATGGTTCTAAAATAATTATCCATCGATCTATTTTTCTCCTCATAAACCGTTTCTAGTTCTGACTGAAATAAGCGAAAAACAGGCTGATCAAAACGGTCACAATACAATTCTACCCATTGTGGCAAGCTCTCTTTGGGAAAGCGATTATGGTATACAATATTCTCATAAGTAGTATATGCATTTAGTCCTGTAGCTCCCAATTCGCTCATTATTTTGCTAAACTCATTAGGAATAGCATATTTAGATGCTAGCACTGAGAAACTATCAATTCGCTGAAGTATTCTACTTCTAAAAACTTCATTATCACGATCTAAGCTCATTAAGTCGTATAATATTTTGATAGAATCTAAATAAGGTTTTTCAGATTCATAACTGTTTGTTCCTAGTGTTCTGCTACCCTTAAACATCATATGCTCAAAATAATGTGCAGTTCCACTAGCATTATCAGGGTCAAGTTTGCTACCTCCACGCACCACCACGGCACCTAGTATATCATGCTGTGTATGATCTTCGCTCAAATAAATTGTCAAACCATTTTCTAACACAATTTGGTTCATGTTGTTGACTTTATCTTTAAATTCATCTCCAGTTACTTCAGAAGCAACATGAATTGATTGTGCAAAAGAAAATTGAGCTATAAAAATTAATACGAAAAGGGAAACTATTCTTGATGTCATATAAGAGGATATAAAATTTAATTAAAACAATAATACCATTCCTTAGGTGGGTATTTTTTGGAGCAACAAATTTACAAAAACATAGTTTACCCTTGGCAACAAAATTAGATATACATATTAGTAATTAAATTACAAATTTCGTTATTTTTGCCAAAATTATTAGCCTTGAATTCTCCATATATTGATGTCCATAGTCATGATCCAATTCCAAGCCCTCATATAGGCTTACAGAGTTTCTTTATACAAGAAATAAATATTGAAGACACATCATTTTCAAATTGTTCTATTGGAATTCACCCTTGGCATATTTTAAAAACTGATATTCCAAAGAGCTTGGCATCTCTTGATCTCCTTGCCAAATTACCCATGATAAAAGCCGTTGGAGAATGTGGACTAGATCGTTCTATTTCTGTTGATTTTGATTTACAGAAGAGAATATTTTTAAGCCACTTATCTATTGCAGAATTGCAAAACAAACCAATGATTGTTCACAATGTGAGGGCCTTCGCTGATTTTTTATCCATATTAAAAACTCATAAACCTAATATTCCAATCATTTTTCATGCTTTTAATGGCAATAGCGATATTCTAAAAAAACTACTTCCATTTAACGTGTATTTTTCATTTGGCAGTAATTTGTTTCATGAGATGAGCAAAGAAAGCCGTATAATCAAACAAATACCCATCAATCGTATTTTTTTAGAAACCGATGATTGGAAAGGTTCTATTGAAGACATTTATAAGATTGCTGCTAAAAAAATGGAGATTAGTCTCGTCGAATTAAGGCGTAATATCAATTATAATTACAAAATTCTTTTTTTATGAGCGAGGATGAAAAATGGCAAGAGCGCACTCATCTTCTATTGGGTGATGAAGGTTTAGTTTTACTTAAAAATACAAAAGTATTAATTGTAGGACTTGGTGGAGTTGGTGCATATGCAGCCGAAATGCTTTGCCGTGCTGGAGTTGGTAACTTGCATATTATTGATGGTGACGTTATTCAAGAGAGTAATCGCAATCGTCAACTTTTGGCTTTGAAAAGCACAACAAATCAAAGCAAGTCCTTATTAATGAAAAACAGACTGCTCGACATTAATCCAAATTTGAATATAACTGCTGAACATATTTTTATGCACAGCGAGAGTATACAGGATTTATTTTCGCAACAATTCGATTATATTGTTGACGCTATTGACAGCCTCACTCCTAAAATATTGCTTATTTCAGAAGCTCTAAAAAATAAAATTCCAATCATAAGCTCAATGGGTGCAGGTGGCAAAACAAATCCAACACTTGTCCAAATTGCTGACTTTAGTGATACCTATAATGACAAATTAGCTCGAATGCTTCGTAAGAAACTTCATAAAATGCGTATTTCAAATGGTTTCAAAGTAGTATTTTCGTCGGAGCAGACAAATCCATTTGCAGTTAAATTTGTTGAAAATGAGCGTAATAAAAAAACAACAGTAGGTACCATTTCCTATATGCCACCCTTGTTTGGAATATATATAGCTTCTGAAGTTATTCGGAGCATTGCTCAAATTAAAGACTTTAGTTATGATCAATAAAACGCTTCTTTTAATTATTTTCACTTTCTCCATCTTTGCTTGTACTCGACATAGTATAATCACTCGATCCGGCTTAATAGCTATTCGCCCATTACATAAATATAATTCATCAGATAGCTCTAAATCAGCAAATTATAAAGATACTACAAGCTGGTTGGTTTATGATAATAAAGGAATGAATGTGGATGTATTTTTTGTTCATCCTACAACTTATTTAAGTTCTAACTCGTGGAATGCTCCGATTAATGATCGAAAAATAATGGATAGAACTCATGAATGGTCCATTAAAAGGCAACTGAGTATTTTTGACAATTATGGTAATATTTTTGCTCCACAATATCGACAAGCTACTTTTTATGCTTTTGTAAGTAAAAGCAAAGATGGCGAAAAAGCACGCAATTTGGCCACCCAAGATATTCGAAAAGCTTGGAATCATTTTTTAAAAAATATTAATAAAACTAATCCTATAATTATTGCTGGCCATTCGCAAGGCTCAATGATAATCATGCGATTACTTCCAGAGATAATGGCTGATACTGCTTTGGCAAAACGAATAATTGTTGTTTATACAATTGGCTGGCCACTGGGTGAGAAATATCTAAAGGAAAATCCTCAAATAAAAGTGTGCACTGATTCACTACAAACCTCATGTGTAATTTCTTATAATTCAGAAGGTAAACATGCTTCTGGAACAATAGTCGATAGACCTAGTGTATCGGTAAACCCATTAAACTGGAGTACTTCGGATGATTTTGTTTCCAAATCCTTTCATAAAGGAGCTGTTTTTTATCGATTTAATGGAGAAGTAGATACTATCCCAAACTGCGTTAATGCACAAAATAAAAAAGGCCATTTAATAGTCACAGATTTGCCTAGTAATATGAAAATTAACCCACAAACACCAAACGGAATTTATCACCCTATTGATTATAATATATTCTATATCAATATACAAGAGAATCTTGAATCTCGTATAAAAGCATATTGGCTCATTAATAAATCTCAGAAATAAAAAGTTCTTTTATCAGAATTGGCACTAGGAAAAAGTATCTAAAATTAATTGTTTCTCTATATCATCAATATGACCATCTGAGCTAGCCATCTGAGTAAAAAGGTTTTTTACAACTTCTTTTTTTTCATCATTCAAACATTTTATGATGGCTAGTGCTTCTTCCCTAGACATTGCAAATGAACTATCTGCTTCATTTATGGTAATTCCAATAAATTTATTAATTCCATAAAGAACTGCTGCTTCTGCTAAATCTGTTTGTCCATCAACTTTCATTAGTTTAACGAGCAAACAGTTAATTGCTATTTTTTCTGGAGTTGAAAAAGTCATCTTGTTTGTTTATTTAATATGACTGCAAATATAAAATTATATCTCAGTCAAGGAATAAATTTGGGGTCAAAATTCCAATAAAATTTGATAGTGAGTTTTTAAATTGTAATTTTGCACACTTTGTTGGCAAATATAATAATTTGGCATGTAATTTAATCATATTATGGATTATTATCCTGGATAAAAGTCTTAACATATTAGGATATGATCAAATATTAAAGTTATTAGGCAGAAAAATTTTTCTTTTTTTAGTAATTAGTATTAAACCCTTAATCTATCATTGTGTCATTAGAGCATTGCAAACATAAATGAATTAACCATAATCTCATAAACTCAAATATGAAAAAACTAGTAATTTTATTTTTAAGCGTGATAGTTATTGGATCAGCAAGTATCCTAACTACTTCATTTACAAAGTCTGACCAATGGACGATGTATAAACAAAGTCAAGGTATACAAATTTATTACAAAACTGTTGACTGTGATGATGTAACTAATGGATTATATCAAAAATATGTTTTATTAAAATTCATTAACACTACTGATTTTGATGTAAATATTAAATGGAAGAACGAATTATGGTATGATAATAAATGTTCTACCTGTGAAAGTAATAGCGAGGAGCTTCTCGTAAATATTACTTTGAAAGCAAAAAGTGAAGTTGAAGGTAACTGCCAAGATCGAAAATTACAGATTTTTGCCGAGTTTAAGAATCATGCTGATGTTCCTAAACTTACCAACTTTGAATTATCCCAATTAGAAATTAAACCAGCCTTATAATTATGAAACATATAATTAAATTATTTGCTGTTGCAATGTTGTTTATTGGATTCCAAAAAAACATCCAAGCACAGTGCGAAGTAACAGCAACAGCCTATCCTGCTGAAGTTTGCGCAGGAGGAACCGTGTTTTTAACCTCATATGGGTCATGCGGATATTTGATGAATAATGACTTTAATAACAATTTGATTGGTACTGGTTGGAGTAGTACTGCGGCAAACCCTGTGTTTACAAACCCTTGTGGCCCTGGTCCTTTTGGTGCACATTTATGGGTTGGAGCCACATCTTCGCAACAAAGAACTTTGGTAACAAATGGTTATGATGTGTCTATCGGTGGATGTACAATTCGTTGGGATATGCGCTATGGATTAGTTCCTGGAGCTGGCCCTTGCGAAGATCCTGATGCTACCAATGAAGGTGTACACATGCAATATTCTACAAATGGTACTACTTGGACAGATTTTCCTGGCCCAAACTTATCTCCAGTTGGCCCAAATACTACTACTGCACCTTTCTCCACAACCGTGTCTGGTTCAGGAGGTTACTGGACTCCTATAAGTAATGGATCCACTCAACTTACAAGCTCTTTATATCATTGGCATGCCTATGAATGTACAGTACCTGCAGTTGCATCAACAGTAAATACCCAGTTTAGATGGGCACAATTAATGACTAGTAGTACAGGTTATGACGCATGGGGGATTGATGAAGTAGAAATTACTTGTCCAAACTCTTCAATCAATGTACTTTGGTCCAACGGATCTACTGTATTTAATCCTGGTCAAGTTACTTTACCTCCTCATCCTCAAAATCTCGCATATGATACTTGTTTTATAGTGCATATTTGGGATAGTATAAATCCTGGTGGAGCTTACGATACCGTGTGTATACATGTATCACCTATTCCTACTTCTGATTTTGTTATTTCTGATACCAATATTTGTGAGTATGATTCAGCGCACATCGCTTATACTGGAACTGCACCTTCAACTGCCAATTTTACATGGGAATTGAACGGACAAGTATTTAATGATCCAGGACCTTTTGATTCACTATTTAGTACTAATGTTTACGTATATAAATTAACTGTTAATCAAGATGGTTGCATTTCTTCAAAAACAACTCATACACTGCATGTTAATCCTGCTCCTAATATTGCTTTTGGTGCTGATATAATCTCTGGTTGTGCTCCACTGCCAGTTAATTTTAGTAATTTTAGCTCTCCTCCTGGTAGCACATATCATTGGTTCTTCGGTGATGGAGATACTGCTTATGCTACTGAACCTAGTCACACTTACATTCAGACTGGTGTATTTGATATCACTTTAGAAGCAATTACTGACCAAGGTTGTGTTGACTCTCTAACTATTCCCGGTCTTATAAATGTTTATCCTAATCCTGTTGCTCAATTTACAGCTAATCCTGCTGTTACCAATATTGACAATCCTACAATTCAGTTTAATGATTTATCAACTAATGGATTTACTTGGAATTGGAATTTTGGAGATGGTGGAACATCTACATCAACAAGTCCTTCGCATACCTATAATTCAGATGGAACTTTTACAACTTGGCTGATTGTTACTACAGACAAGGGCTGTGTTGACTCCATTTCTTATAACGTAAGAGTTATTATCGACAATATTGTTGTTCCCAATGTTATTACACCTAATGGTGATGGAGCAAATGAATATTTTGTTATTGAAAATATTGATAAATTGGAGTCTTCTACTTTGTTAATCTACAACAGATGGGGAAAGAAAGTGTATGAATCTAATAATTACCAAAATGATTGGAATGGTGATGGTGCTGCTGATGGCGTTTATTATTACGTGTTAAAGTATGCTACTTTCTTTGATGAATTCGAAGTAAAAGGTACACTTACAATTATTAGATAGCACCAGTAAATATATAATATTTAAAAGGAGCCTCAAATGGGGCTCCTTTTTTTATGAAGTAAAACTAGACTCGTTAATATTATCAGCTCCTATATGACTTAAAACTACCGTCTTGATAGAATACTACAATACGATCTATAGACTTATCTTCCTTGTTATAACTATCATCTGATTTCTGATTTTTTGCATTATTTTTGACTTCTTTATCTGGCATAACTTCTTGTACCATTTCCAATCTATTCTTCTCTATTCTTTTATTCACATGACTCATAGATGACATCATATCTGTCGTAATTATGTTTTCTGGAATAACAGAACTTCCAGGTATATTTGACTCTTTACCGGTCAATAGCCAATTACTATCAATATTTGGAAATACTTCTAGAATCTTTTGAATGTAATCTAAACTTGCCTTATTTCTTCCTTTTAATACATGTGACAAGCCTGATCTTGGCACGCTAATTCTATCAGCAAAGCTAGCAGCATTCATATTATTATCAGCCATAATTTTTAATATTCTCTCCTTCATTATTGACTTTTTTTATCAAATAAATTATTTTACAAAAGTAAATATTATTATTCATTAGTCAACAATGTAAATTATTTTTTGTATCCAAATTCACAATTTACAATTGTAATTAGTATGATGTTACAATTTTACACTAATTACATTAATAATTGATTTATATATAGTTATGAAATATGCGAGTATTTCATAACCTAATTAGTATATATTAAGTTATACTTTAGGTATTCTACATATAATTCTGATTATATTATTATTATGTTGCAATATTGATTAAGGTGTTGGATTTCAGTTTACAATTCTATATTATTCATTAATCTGCATTAATTAAGATTGTAAATTTGGATATTTTATTAAATAAGTTAACATTTGTAATCAATATACCTCTTTAATAATCATCATAAAACACAAAAAAAGCCTTCTCTATTTTATTAGAAAAGGCTTTTAAAAAAAAGCAAATCATAAGCGGGATCCTGTATGCGAAAAAAATCGCAGCTTACCATTTATCTAGATTAAGATTCACATCTTAACTCAAGCAACCTACCCTCCGACTTAGCCGAGCCGGCCATATTCAATTTTCATTGAGCATCGGTTTACATGGTCTTTCATCCTATAAGGTTTACCCACTTAACATGTCGCCATGCTAAACCGTGAGCTCTTACCTCACATTTTCACCCTTACCTACCCTAGGGTTGGCGGTTATTTTCTGTGGCACTTGCTGTCATCTTCCCCACGAAAATGCCTTCCTGTTAGGAAGTATAGCGCTCTATGATGTCCCGACTTTCCTCTCTCCCATTTCTGGGACAGCGATAAGCTCATTGCTTCATGGCAAAAATACCTATAAAACCCGCACTATCTCATAAGATATATCCAAAAATTTAAATTATTTTTGCAAATTCATTTTCACCCTTAAATTATTAAATTACATGGCCACAGTCGACGACAAAAAGATCATTTTTTCTATGGTAAAAGTAAGCAAGTCTTACGAAGCCGGAAAACAAGTATTAAAAGATATCTATCTTAGTTTTTTCTATGGCGCAAAAATTGGCGTAATTGGACTTAATGGATCTGGTAAATCAACTCTTCTTAAAATTATTGCTGGACTGGAAGATAAATTCCAAGGCGAAGTTGTCTTTTCATCAGGATATTCTGTAGGATACCTTTCTCAAGATCCTCAAATGGATGACAGTAAGACTGTTAGAGAAATTGTTGAAGAAGGCATTCAATCCACAATGGACATTTTAAAAGAATATGAAGAGATCAATATGAAGTTTGCAGAGCCAATGGACGACGACCAGATGGCAAAACTCATTGATAGACAAGGTGAACTTACCGAACAAATTGACCATCTTGACGCCTGGGAAATTGATTCTCAGCTAGAAAGATCTATGGATGCTTTAAGATGTCCTGAAGGCGACACCCCCGTTAAACATCTTTCTGGAGGAGAACGACGTAGAGTTGCACTAACTCGCTTATTATTGTCGGAACCAGATATCTTATTGCTTGATGAGCCAACCAACCATTTGGATGCTGAATCAATTGATTGGTTAGAACAACATCTTCAACAATATAAAGGTACCGTAATTGCAGTAACTCACGATAGGTATTTCCTTGATAATGTGGCAGGTTGGATTCTGGAACTTGATCGTGGCGAAGGCATTCCTTGGGAAGGAAATTACTCCTCTTGGTTAGATCAAAAAACCAAAAGAATGGCTCAGGAAGAAAAAACAGAAAGCAAAAGACGTAAAATACTAGAACGAGAGTTGGATTGGGTGAGAATGGCTCCCAAAGCTCGTCACGCTAAAAGTAAAGCAAGATTAAACGCGTATGAGAATCTATTGAATAGTGATAGCAAAGAAAAATTAGAAAATTTAGAGATCTTTATTCCTAATGGGCCACGACTTGGCAATAATGTAATTGAAGCACATCAGGTTTCAAAAGCATTTGGTGATAAATTGCTTTTTGATAATCTCGATTTTAATTTACCTCCTAATGGTATTGTAGGTGTAATTGGCCCTAATGGTGCTGGTAAAACTACCCTTTTCAGAATGATTATGGGTATTGAACAAGCTGACAGTGGAGAATTTCTTGTCGGTGAGACAGTTAAAGTAGGATATGTTGATCAGCAACATGCTGATATTGATCTTAGTAAGAATATTTATGAAGTCGTTTCTCAAGGAAATGATTTAATTCAACTTGGAAATCGTGCAATAAATGCAAGAGCATATGTATCTCGATTTAACTTTGGAGGCAGCGATCAGAACAAAAAAGTAGGCACACTATCTGGTGGAGAGCGTAATCGTTTGCATTTAGCCCTTACACTAAAACAAGAAGCCAATGTTTTATTACTGGATGAGCCCACTAATGATATTGATGTCAATACTTTAAGAGCATTGGAGGAAGGTCTAGAAAATTTCGCAGGTTGCGCGGTGGTGATATCGCATGATAGATGGTTTTTGGATAGAATTGCAACTCATATCCTAGCCTTTGAAGGAGATTCACAAGTATATTACTTTGAAGGTGGTTATTCTGAATATGAAGAGAATAGGAAAAAAAGACTTGGCAACGAAGGCCCAAAGAGAATTAGATATAAAAAGCTTAAAAACAACTAGACCACTATGAAAAAAGATGATTTTTTAGTTGCCGGAATAGTTATTCTGCTAATTTTACTTTTCCTACCATTCTCATTTTTAGAAAGTTTCCAGACCGGGTTTTTATTTAATAATAGCTATTGGGCTATTACTAGCTTCCTCAAATTTGGTATTCTTTCAACTATTGGCGAATCAATTGGACTAAGGATTACAAAAGGGAAATACTCCTATTCAGGTTTTGGCCTGCTTCCTAGAATTATTGTTTGGGGGTTTTTAGGTATTGGAATAAAGATGGCATTTGTGATTTTTGCAACAGGAACTCCTGTCTTGCTGGATAAATTATTTCACTTTGGTTCAGCTCCTGATTCAATGAAGCAAAAAGATATTTTTGAAGCAATACAAAATGGTCTTGGATTCTCAAGATTAGTAACAGCATTTGCTATCAGTACTTTTATGAATCTTATTTTTGCACCAGTTTTTATGACATTACATAAAATCACAGATGTGCATATACTGCAAACAGGTGGAAGTCTTAAAGGTTTTTTAAGTCCAATTCCATTTTATAAAATATTCCCATCACTAAATTGGGAAGTACAATGGACTTTTGTTTTTAAGAAAACTATTCCGTTTTTCTGGATTCCTGCTCATACCATAACTTTTTTAATGCCCGCAGATTATAGAATTGTTTTTGCAGCTTTATTAGGCATTGTACTTGGCGTATTGCTCTCTTTAGCCTCTCAAAAATCAAAATAAGAATATGTTAAGACAATTACTACTACTGGTTTTTATATTTTCCCTCTTCACTCCTATTTATGCTCAAGATAGTACTACTGTAGAGCCTAAAAAGAAGAAATTAGAAATCCATGGATTTGTAAAAACAGACTTTTGGGTCGATAGCCGGCAAGTCATTTATGCCCGTGAAGGATTATTTGCATTATTTCCAAGTGAAATAATCCTCGACAAAAATGGTCAAGATATTAATGCAGCATCTAGTTTTAATTTTAGTGCAATTACAAGCAGGGTAAATCTAAAAATTAATGGCCCCGATGCTTTTAATGCAAAAACACATGGTTTTATAGAAGCCGATTTTTCTGGAGCTTCAAATGCTACTATCAATACATTCAGATTACGACATGCTTATTTTCAATTAGATTGGAAGAAAAGCTCATTGCTTTTTGGCCAATATTGGCATCCTATGTTTGTTACTGAAGCATTTCCAACTGTCATTTCTTTGAACACAGGTTCACCTTTTCAGCCTTTTTTAAGAAGTCCACAAATTCGTTTTACAAAATATTTTGGTGATTTTAACCTTATTTTAGCAGCACTTTCACAACGCGATTATACAAGTAGTGGCCCATTAGGTAGAAATTACGCCTACATATCTAATAGTTTAGTTCCTAATTTGCACGCTCAAATGCAATATCATAAAGGTCTACATACGTTTGGGCTTGCAGCAGACATAAAAAAACTCAGGCCTAGACTTGTAACTGACAGCAATTTAGTAACCAATGAAAGTATAACAAGTTATGCCTTTATGGCTTACCATAAGTGGAAAAATAAAAATATTGAGATAAAGACGAAAGCTATATTTGGAGAAAATATGACAGAACAACTTTTATTAGGTGGCTATGCAGTCTCTTCAATTGACACACTAACTGATAATCGCAATTATACTCCTACTCAGCACGTATATTTCTGGACTAATGTAATTTATAAAAAACAATTTACTAAATTCAGTTTACATCCAGGAGTATTTATTGGATATGCAAAATATCTTGGAACAAGGGGTATCAATAATGGAATTTATTATGGCACAGGTATGAATATTGAAAGTATGTATCGCATTTCACCAAGTTTATCTATTAAATCTAGAAGCACCATGTTTTCTCTAGAATGGGAATATACTTCTGTAGAATATAAGTCAAACGCAACAATAATACCTCGAAATGATAATTACTTAGTAAGTAATCATAGGCTATTATTAACAGGATTTTACTTCTTTTAGTAATTTCAAATTACTAAAATTAGAAAATATTTCCCATTTTGAATCACTTTTTGATTCACTCATCATTCGCAAAATTATATATATATTCTTAATAATCAACTAAATATAATTGTTGGCATATAGATTGCAAACAATGATCAGGAGTACAGAAAACATCCCCGTTTTCTGTATAGTTGTTTTAGAATAGCAATGTTAACCAAGAGAGTCCACCCTGAGCAAGTGGACTTTTACTTTATACAAGAATTTGTAATTATAAAAAAGCTTTCAACAATATCTTTCTGCAATCTCCCATATTATATTTTAATAATGATTCCTAAAGTAGGTAAAATTGTGCCTGATTCATTCGGAATTGATTGCAAAACGTATTGTGTACCGTTATTGATAGTTTTATAGTTGCCATCGGCATTTTTCTCTCTTATAATATAATCTTGGCCTTGATTCTTAAAATTAGTTGCATTTTGAATATCAATATATAACATCAATGTCCATTTGCTAAAAAAGAAATTCTTATCTACTCTTAAATCCAATTGATGAAATCCTGAAAAACGTTCTGTATTTAATAAACCAAAATCATAATAAGCCTGTCCATTTGCATCCCATGCTTCAACATAAGTTGACTTTTCCAAATCATAGGGTGTATAAGGCAATCCGCCAACAAAACGCCATTTAAAACCCATCCGCCAATCTTTCTTAAAATCTTTTGAACCAGTAATCGTAAGCAAATGCTTACTATCCCATGATGAGGGTACATAATCTTGATGGATATCTGTAAATTCACTTCTTACAAAAGTATAAGCAGCAAGCAAAGAAAATTTGGAGAAATTCATTCGATTGAGTATTTCAAAACCATATGCTTTTCCTTTCCCTGAAAACTCAACTGGAACAGCACCTGAAACAGAACTATAACCTGCACCTGAGTTCGCTAGGCTTGCTCCGGTTATCATATCAATAGGATATTGAAAATAGTCTTTATAAAAGCTTTCAAATGAGAGCAATACTTTATTTGTGAAATTATGTTCCACACCAATATTATACTGATTAAGGCCTATAAATTTAGCTGCATCTTTATTCATTAACTCATTTGAGTTATTCCTAAACCCTAAAGTAGTATAAGCTGCTTGTTGAAAATAACGGCCAATACTTGCATTTAATTTGGATTTTTGGGTTAACTTATATGACATAGATAAACGAGGTGATGATTGATTAAAAAGATTGGATGTATTACTATTGTAATTATTCCCATCGAAACGGACTCCAAATGTAAGTAATAAGGAATTCTTAAAGAACTGCTTAGTTGCTTGTCCAGAGAATCCATATTTAAAAATATTTAAGTCCGTGGCATATTGAAAATATATTAACGAATCATTCAAATAAACTTGTTGTGCAGTTTGGTTTGTATAATCAGCATATTCCAAATTGGCGCTAAAAACGTATTTGATCTCTTTTTTTCTAAAATTCAATTCATATCGAAGCTTATTTTCAGCCTCAGTTGAATTGTAGTCAAAGACCTTCTCTAAACTTTCGTTATTGTCAGGATATTTATAAAACTGATTATTAAGCATGTTTCTACTTACTACCACAGTATGAAACCCATTATTTATAAAATGCTTATAAACAGCACCAATAGTATAACTCCATTGATTATTTACTGGAATTTGACTCAAAATGTATTCTTGAGAAGCATCAGGGTTTTTTATATTTGTATTAATTGATAAATTATCTAATGATCCAAGACTTATTAGTTCTAATGTATTCTTACTATTGATGTTCGTCTTTATCTTAAATTGATAATCGTTATAGGTAGGTAAAAATGGCAATCCAATCGTAGAAAATAAAAACTGCAAATATGATCGACGTACAGAGAATATATAACTAGTTTCTTTGCCAATAGGACCATCGATTGTTAAAGCAGTTTCACTTGCACCTAAGGTAGCCTGAAAATTAGTTTTATCTTTACTTCCCTCTTTAAGCTTAAAATCTAATATCCCACTTATTGCATTATATTTATTAGCAGTAAATGATGAAGCGTAAAAGTCTACATTTCTTATGAAATCAGCATTAATAATACCAACAGGGCCACCGGATGCACCTTGAGTAGAAAAATGATTGATAATAGGAATTTCCACATCATCAAGAAAAAATCTATTTTCACTTGGTCCTCCTCCTCTAATAATGATATCATTTCTAAACGCAGGTGTTGAACCTACTCCAGGAAATGATTGTATTACGCGAGAAATATCTCGATTACTACCTGGATTACTTTCAATTTCTTTAATTCCAATACTTTGCATTGAAATGGGAGCCTCTTCCTTCTTGGCAAAATAGTCAACATTAATGGTTACTTGCTCCAATTGATTTGAAGATCTTTCCATTTGAACATTCACAAATGGATAATTATTATTACTTACTAAAATATCAGGAATAATTTTAGTTTGATAACCAATATAGGAGATTCTTAATTGCAAATATCCATTTGGCAAGCCCGTTAATACAAAGTTTCCGTCAAGGTCGCTCACAGAACCTATTTGAGTCCCAACAACCAAAATATTGGCAAAAGGTATTGCTTCATTATTATTTATATCCGAAATATTTCCTTTTACTTGCCCCGTCTGTGCTGAAAGGCTGAAACTAATCAAGAAAATAAATAAGGAAAAGATGATATGCTTCATAGTTTATTTTATTAATGCTCTAATTGATGAAAAAATTTGCTTTGCGGAAGTAATGGTTGTTAAATCAGTGTATAACTTACCATTCTCTCCTGTTGGACTTCCATGTCCAATTGGGTTTAAATACAAAACTGAATCAGCACTATCTATTATCACTGCATAAATGAGTGAAGGCTGGGCAGAATGCTTATAAGCTTCATTTTCTGGATATTTATTATTGGTCCAAAACTTATTCCAGTCCCAAGCTTGGTTTACCTCTACTAAAAGTCTATAATTTTGATCTATATTTTGTGTTTCAAATCTAAAACTATTTTGAGGCGTTGCGCCAATGTATGCATCAACAAAAGGATGATCTGGAGTGGGAATTAGACCAACATTATCAATCAATCCTTTTTTATGAGTCCAATATGGCAATGCAGCAGGCTGATAAGACGGGCCTTGTTGTGGCAACCATAATGTATCGCCATGCATTTGATTAGCATAGATGCCAGAAGAGTAAGATTTTGTAATATATATCGTTTTTAAATATTTACCATCCAAATCTTCAGCCCAAATTACAAAGGTTGGATGATTAAATGCTTTGCCTTTTTCAAATTCCAACAGCAATCCATGGCTATTATTATCAACTATTATCTTGTCTTTCAACTCATCATATTGCACTGATTTATTAGAAGTTACACAAGAATTTACATATATGCTTGAACATATTACAAGCATTATTATAATTAGTGTTCTCATAATTTACAAATTTGTATTAGTTTTGCAAATATAATACAAAACCATATATGGCTAAATGTATTTGTATAAAATTTAAACATATTCATTCTACCATGACGAATAACTTTCATCTTTTAAAGTCCGTCATCAGCTATATTGAAAAATATGAAATAGAAGTTGGGAATAGTGACATCAAGGAATTTTCAATTTTTCTAAAGGAAGAGCTTTTCAACGAAAGCTCGCTAAAAACAACTGAGACCTTTGATAAAAACAATTTTGCCGAATATAAATCGTATGCAGAAGTAGAATTTTCAACATTACTTACTAATCTTTATAGGTTTGCCAAGCATTATTATAAAAAGGCATTCATTGGAACAAATATTAAAACAATTGATGAGTTTGGCTTTCTTGCATCATTATTAAGGCAAAAAAGCATGTTAAAGAACGAATTAATTAATCAACATTTATTGGAAACTTCAAGCGGCAGTGAAATACTAAAACGAATGATAAAAAATGGCCTAATTAAGGAAGTCGCTGATGAAATTGATAAAAGAGCTAAAAGAGTTTCTTTGACGGCTCTAGGGGCTCAAACCATTTTGGGGACTTTTGAAAAAATGCATACGGTTTCAGAAATAATTATTGGAAATTTAAATAAAGATGAAGTATCTCAAACATTACAAACATTCAATAAATTAAGCTATTTTCACCAACATATTTACGAATTAGATCGGAATAAATCCATTAAACAACTTTATGAAAAACATATCGCAATACAAAATGATTAAAAATATACTCATCACAGGTGGTACTGGATTTGTTGGTACAGAACTTTCTAAAAACCTTCAGGAGCAAGGCTATAATGTATCATTGCTAAGCCGTAAAAAAGAACTAAATAATAAAAACTCCTACTTTTGGGATATTGAAAAAGGAATAATTGATCCGAAAGCAATTGAAAATAATGATGCTATTATACATTTAGCTGGAGAAAACATTTCTTCTAAACGATGGACAGCAGAACAAAAGCAAAAAATTGTCGATAGTAGAACTCAGTCCACAAGCATATTAGTAAATGCAATTGAGACATCTATGAATAAACCTAAAATTTTTATATCTGCATCAGCTATTGGATATTATGGTTATTCGGAGCAGGATGTTATTTTCACCGAGGAAGACAAATCAGGGAATGATTTTTTAGCTCAGACTGTTTCTCGCTGGGAAGAATCTTTAAAGCCACTTGAAAAAAGCAATATTCGGATTATCAAATTGAGGATTGGAGTAGTGATGAGCAAAAAAGGAGGAGCATTAGTTAAAATGATGCTACCTTTAAAATTCGGCTTTATATCTCCAATTGGTTCAGGTAAACAATATGTACCTTGGATATCTCTTACTGATTTATGTCGATTATTCTTGTATTCCATTGAAAACAATCAGATTGAAGGAATTTACAACGCTGTTTCATCTAAAGCAATTACAAATAAAGAATTGACAAAATCCCTCGCAAAAAATAATAAAGGTATATTTTTACCGATAAACGTTCCTAGTTTTATTTTAAAACTAATTTTTGGAGAAATGGCTTCTATTTTATTATTAGGAAATCGAGTATCAAATCAAAAAATACTTCATTCTGGATTTACTATTATTCATCATGATTTTGAAGAATTTTACAAGTAAAAAAACTCTAATTTTACCACCCATTTCAAATATAGAAAATATGTCAACAGCAAATACAGTAAACAAATCGAAAGTTACCACTCATGTACTTCAAGAGATGAAGTTTAAAGGGGAAAAAATAGCCATGCTAACAGCTTACGACTTTAGTTTTGCTAAGATTTTAGACGATTCAGGGATTGATATAATATTAGTTGGAGACTCAGCATCCAATGTAATGGCGGGTTATGACTCCACTTTACCTATCACCTTAAATGATATGATTTACCACGCCTCATCAGTAGTTCGTGCCGCTAAAAGACCATTAGTAGTGGTTGATTTACCTTTTGGTACTTATCAAGGCAATTCAAAAGAAGCATTAGCTAGTTCTATTAGAATCATGAAAGAATCAGGCGCTAACGCAGTCAAATTAGAAGGTGGTATTGAAATAGAGGAGTCCATAAAAAGAATTATTTCAGCAGGTATTCCAGTGATGGGTCATTTGGGCTTAACACCGCAATCTATTCACAAATTTGGAACTTATGTGGTGAGAGCAACAGAAGAAAAGGAAGCTGAACAATTAAAAAAAGACGCCAAAGTATTAGAAGAAGCTGGATGTTTTGCCCTAATACTGGAAAAAATTCCTGCTTCACTAGCTGCAGAAGTAACTAAGGACTTGAAAATTCCCATTATAGGTATCGGTGCTGGAGGTGGTGTAGATGGCCAAGTATTAGTACTTCATGATATGTTGGGCATTACTCAAGATTTTTCTCCTCGATTTTTGAGAAGATACCATAATCTTAAAGAAGAAATAATGGGTTCTGTTCAAGAATATATTAAAGATGTGAAATCTAGAGATTTTCCGAATGCTCGGGAACAGTATTAAAAAAGTTAAAAGTTAAAAGTTGGGAGTTAAAAATTGCGACTTTCCAACAGGTTAAAAACACTTTTGAATTTACTTTTAATACATTTATAATCAATTATATAGACCTTAAATAAAATGAAGAATTTTAGCGATATCGTTTTATACGAAGACAATCATATTTTAATTGTGAATAAGCCTGCAGGTGAAATTGTACAAGGAGATAAAACGGGAGACACTCCTCTAAGTGAAAAAGCGAAGGAATATATCAAGAAAAAATACAATAAACCAGGGCAAGTTTATCTTGGAGTTGTACATCGCTTGGACAGACCAACAACAGGAGTTTTAATTTTCGCCAGGACAGATAAAGCCTTAAGCCGACTTAATAATATGTTGCGTGATCATGAAATAAAAAAAACATACTGGGCAGTGGTTGAAGGCATTCCTAATGAATTAAGCGGCAAGCTGGTCAATTTTTTGAAGAAAAACCCTGAAACAAATAAGTCTAAAGTCGTTTCTAAGAAAACCTCTGGAGCACAAGAGGCGATTCTAAGCTACGAACATGTTGCTTCTTCTGACAAATACCATTTACTCGAAGTTAAGTTGCAAACTGGCCGACATCATCAAATTAGAGCCCAGCTAGCACATATTGGATGTGTAATCAAGGGTGATTTAAAGTATGGTGCAAGAAGGAGTAATTCTGATGCTTCAATTAGTTTGCATGCTAGGAATGTAACCTTCACACATCCAGTTAGTCAATTGAAGATTAATATTAGCGCACCGGTGCCCAATGAGCAGCTATGGCTATTTTTTGAGACCAACCATGAATAGATATTGCTACAAGAGTTAAAATTCAAATAAGATTAATATTTCAAAATCAACATCAATTAGTCAATAGTATTTGCTAATTTTGCCATATGAGTTTTTTAAATATTTTCAGAAAGAAATCCGCTTCATTTTTAGATAATCCTCTAAACTTAGGTTTATTACATACCGACCTCCACTCCCATCTGATCCCAGGAATTGACGATGGTAGTAAAACCATGGATGAGAGTGTTATGCTTGTAAGAGAGTTGCAAAGTTTAGGCTATAAAAAGCTTATTACTACGCCTCATATCATGACTGATTATTATAAAAACACTCCAGAAATTATCCTATCTGGGCTTGATCAATTAAGAGAAAGATTGGCTGTTGAAAAAATAGATATGGAGATTGAAGCAGCTGCTGAATATATGTTGGATGACGGTTTTGAAAAGAAGCTTTATGAAGGACAGTTATTAACTTTTGGTGACAATTACGTTTTGGTAGAAATGTCCTATATGGTTGAGCCTATTAATTTATCATCATTGCTTTTTGAACTGCAAACTGAAGGATATAAAGTAGTGCTTGCACATCCAGAGCGTTATACTTACTGGCATAATAATTTTAAGAAACATATTGAGATGAATGACAGAGGCATTTATTATCAAATGAATATCAATTCTTTAACTGGATGGTACAGTGAAGGATCTAAGAAAATGGCAGAAAAACTCATCGCTGAAGATATGATCAAATTTTTGGGCTCTGATATGCATAATGAGAATTATCTCAATGAATTGAAAAAATCGAGACATATTCCTCAACTTGAGAAAATGCTGAATAATCCTAAAGTGCTTAATTCAACCTTATAAATAAATTGACCCTTATTTTGATTTTTCAAATCGATTTATCAAGGTAAAATGTAACCTAATCAATATAGTAATTTTTCCTAACTACCTTATCTTCTGATTTTCTGATTTTTTTACGGAAAGGATAATCATCTGGGGCATAACCGAAGCTCAAAACCAAACCAATTGTATTGCGTTCAGGAATTCGTAAAAGCTCCTTAATTTTTTTTTCATCGAACCATCCTAGCATGCAACTTCCTATGCCATCTTCTTCCGCTTGCAAACACATATGTTCAGCAGCAATTCCAATATCGATCAGTGGATATTCTTTATCCTTTATGGCTCCCCCTATTTGTGCAGTAATTTTGGCTTTTTCCATGACAATTACTATCAACAGAGGTGATTTTTGCACAAACTTATTGATACCAATAAACTTACCCTGAGTTGCTTTAGCCACTTTTAAGGTTAAATTTGGCTCATCAACTACTATAAAAGTCCAGGGCTGAGAATTACAAGCTGAAGGAGCTAAACGAGCAGCTTCAACAATCCGATTTATCTTCTCATCCTCAATTGGCTTTTCTAAAATGTATTTTCTAACACTTTGTCGCTTGTTTACTAGTTCTAAAAATTTCATGAAGAATATTATGATTTTACAAAAAACTATTTATGGCAAAAAAAAACTACAAGCTTCGCTTGTAGTTTTTCAATATTCAAATAAATTAAAATCTATTTTACGGCATCAACGATTGCTTTGAAAGCTTCAGGATTATTCATCGCCAAGTCTGCCAAAGTTTTTCTATTGATATCGATGGCTTTAGCGTGGATTTTACCCATGAAAACAGAGTAAGACATTCCATACAATCTAGCTCCCGCGTTGATACGCTGAATCCAAAGACCTCTAAAGTTACGTTTTTTTACTTTTCTGTCACGGTAGGCATAGGTTTGACCTTTTTCCCAAGAATTCTTGGCAACCGTCCAGACATTACTTCTGCGCCCAAATTGACCTTTGGTCAATTTCATTAATCTTTTTCTTCTGTTTCTCGATGCTACTGCATTTACTGATCTAGGCATTTCTTCTTAATTTTTCTTGTTCCAGCGTTCTTTAATTAAAGAAACTTTTGTTTTAGCGGCTGCGAACAATGGTTAAACAATAATTTAAACTACTACTTAGCTAATAATCTTCTAACATTAGCTTCATCTGCTTTATCAACCAAGCCAGAATACGTTAAATTACGCTTCCGTTTCTTTGATTTCTTAGTCAAGATGTGACTTTTAAAAGCATGCTTTCTCTTAATTTTTCCTGTACCGGTCAGAGTGAACCTTTTTTTGGCAGAGGATTTTGATTTCATCTTTGGCATTACGCACAAAATTTTAGTTAATAATTAAACCTATTTAGTATTCCTAATAAAGCCCAACAACAATTGCTTGTTATAAAACTATTTATTAGCTTTTGAAGCGATAATCATAATCATCCGTTTACCTTCAAGCTTTGGCATTCTTTCAACTTTTCCATAATCCTCAAGCTCTTGAGCAAATTTCAATAATATTATCTCTCCTTTATCTTTATAAACAATAGAACGTCCTCTAAAGAAGACTTCAACTTTTACCTTAGAACCTTCTTCAAGGAATTTCTGACCATGCTTTAATTTAAAATTAAAATCATGATCATCAATATTAGGACCAAGACGAATTTCCTTAATTACAACTTTAGCAGATTTAGCCTTTATTTCACGCTTCTTCTTCTTTTGTTCGTAAAGAAATTTCTTATAATCAATTACTTTACACACCGGTGGTGTTGCTGTTGGCGAAATCTCTACAAGATCCAATGCTTGATCTTCGGCCATTTGTATCGCTTCTTTAACGCTATAAATGCCAATTTCAATATTTTCACCAACTAATCTTACCATTTGAGCGGTAATTTCGTTATTAATTCGATGCGGATTGCTCGGTTTTACAGGTCCTCGACCTCTTCCCTTGATAAATCTTTGTGCTATGGTAAGTCCTCCTATTATTTAGTTAATATTCTAGTATTGAAGTGCTGTTTCCACCTCATTTGTTATCATTTTAATAAAATCATCGATAGAAATATCGCCTTTATCACCCTCTCCTTGCTTGCGAATCGACAGTTTTTGTGCCTCTTCTTCCTTCTCTCCAACGATAATCATATACGGAACTCTCTCTATTTCAGCGTCTCGTATCTTTCTACCTGTCTTTTCAGACCTATAATCAATGTGGCTGCGAATTTCGTTATTTTTTAGTAACCGCAAAACTTTTTCTGCATATTCATGATATTTTTCACTGATTGGCAATATTCTAACCTGTTCTGGGGTCAACCAAAGCGGAAATTTACCTGCAGTATGCTCAATTAAAACAGCGACAAAACGTTCCATTGAGCCAAATGGAGCTCTATGAATCATCACAGGTCTATGCTTTTTATTGTCATCACCAATATATTCTAAATCAAATCTTTCAGGTAAGTTATAATCTACTTGAATAGTGCCTAATTGCCACTTACGTCCAATGGCATCTCTAACCATAAAGTCCATCTTTGGACCATAAAAAGCAGCTTCTCCCTCTACAACCACATATTCAAGACCACTTTCCTGTGCAACTTCAATAATAGCACTTTCTGCTTTCTCCCAATTTTCATCAGAACCGATGTATTTTTCTGGCTTTTTAGGATCGCGAATAGAAATCTGAGTAATAAAGTCTTTAAAATCTAATGCAGAAAAAATCTGAAGTACAATTTTTATAACAGCAATAAATTCTTCTTTTACTTGATCTGGACGGCAGAAAATATGTGCATCATCTTGAGTAAATCCTCTTACTCTTGTTAAACCGTGTAATTCTCCACTTTGCTCATAACGATAAACCGTTCCAAACTCAGCATATCGAATTGGTAACTCTTTGTATGAATGAGGTTTAACTTTATAAATTTCGCAATGGTGAGGGCAGTTCATTGGTTTCAACAAAAACTCTTCTCCTTCATTAGGTGTTGTAATGGGACGAAACGAATCTTCACCATATTTGGCATAATGACCTGAAGTTACATATAATTCTTTACTTCCAATATGAGGTGTCATCACAGGTTCGTAACCTGCATCTTTTTGCACTTTCTTCAAATAATTTTCTAAGCGCTCTCTTAACATAGCACCTTTTGGCAACCAAAGTGGTAAACCTTGTCCAACTCTTTGCGAGAAGGCAAATAGTTCCAATTCTTTTCCCAACTTACGATGATCACGTTTTTTTGCTTCTTCAAGCAACTCAAGATATTCATCTAATTCCTTTTTCTTTGGAAAAGTAATTCCATAAATCCTTGTAAGTTGTTTTCTATTTTCATCACCACGCCAATAAGCACCAGCAATACTCAATAATTTAATAGCTTTAATATGACCAGTTGATGGTAAGTGTGGCCCACGACATAAATCAACGAATTCACCACATTGGTAAAAACTAATTTGTCCGTCATCTAAACCTTCAATTAACTCCAACTTATATTCATCACCTTTTTCTGTAAAAGTTTTGATAGCTTCAGCTTTCGTAACCTCTCTACGAACAAAAGTTTGTTTTTGAGAAGCTAAATCTTTCATCTTCTTCTCAATACCTGCTAAATCTTCTTGGGTTAATGTTTTCTCTCCCAAGTCCATATCATAGTAAAAACCATTTTCGATATCGGGACCAATTCCAAACTTAGCACCAGGATACAAACTTTCAACTGCCTCAGCCATAAGATGTGCCGAAGAATGCCACATCGTTGCTTTGCCTTCCTCATCATTCCATGTGAGTAATTTAAGTTCTCCATCCTCAGTCAAAGGGCGAAAAGAATCGATTACATTTCCATTAAATTTGGCAGAAAGTACGTTTCTTGCCAAGCCTTCGCTAATACTTAAAGCGATATCCATTGCGGTGGTTCCTACTTCAACTGTCCTTACAGAGTTATCTGGTAATGTTATATTAAGCATTGTATTTTATCTAATTTTTAAGCCTGCAAAGATAATGTTTTTATGTGTTTAGATTATATAATATTTAATGTTTTTAGGACCACTGCAAATACAAAAAATCAATTTCACCAAACGGAATATTTACATACTTTTGCTTTTGTCATATTTTAATAAATTTCAAATTAAAAATCATGAATACCGAAGAGATCAGAATATATTGTTTGAATAAAAAAGGGGTTACAGAAGGTTTTCCTTTTGATGATACTACCTTAGTATTCAAGGTGATGAACAAGATATTTGCTTTGATGAGATTAGATGAAATTGCTAGTATTAACTTAAAATGCGATCCAGAGTTAGCGATTGAACTTAGAGAGCGTTTTGATTTTGTAATTCCTGGATATCATATGAATAAACAACATTGGAATACAATACAGATTGATTCATACATGGATAATTCTTTAATTAGAGAATGGATAGATCATTCTTACGAGCTAATAGTTAGTAAATTACCACAAAAAACTAAATTAGTTTTATTGGATTTGGAAAATAACTAATCATTTTTCTTATTTCAACACCATAGAATTCCTGTTCAAAACAGTGAAAGACATACTAAACATTATTATTTATCTTTGCGTTTATATTAAACTTGCTAGACTGTGAAAAAAATAATTAATTTCTTAGCTTCATTATATAATCCTATTGAGAAATATTGGGAAAGTGAGTCTAATCACAAAATATTGGGAACAGGAATTGTACTTAGTTTTTTAATTTCACTACTACTAATTCAGCTTAATAAATGGGGTTTTCTTCCAGAGTTTATCGGTCATTATATTTCTCACAATTACTTTATTGCCATTGAAATAGCATTTATTGTTCTGCTATTTTTCGAAGTCATGAGTTTGGTTTTTACGCTACCCTATTCTGTCGCAAAATCTCTGCACAAACAATTTGAAATTATAGCGCTTATCCTTTTAAGAAATGCTTTCAAAGAATTTAGCAATTTTACAGAACCTATTGATTGGGTGAACAATTATGACACTATTTTACAAATCTTCTCAGATTCTTTTTCAGCACTTTTCGTTTTTGCCGGAATTTATTTTATTCGGCTCATCAGAATGCATCGACAAATAACCGTGGATGAAGAAGAGCAAAAACGTTTTATACAAATTAAGAAAGCAACCTCTTTAATTCTCATGTTTGCTTTCTTTTTCATTGCATTACAGGATGCTTATCTATTTATTAATCATGAGGTTACTTATAATTTTTTTCCAGCATTCTATACTATTCTCATTTTCTCTGACATCTTAATGGTGTTAGTTTCTTTAAGATACAGCTATAATTTTCTTGTACTTTTTCGAAATTCAGGCTTTGCCTTAGCCACTGTACTTTTACGTTTGGCTTTAAACGCTCCAGTTTATTATAATGGAGTGATTGCCATTATAGCAGTCATTTTTGTATATTTTCTAACATTAATTTATCAGCAAATGATTAAAAAAGGTTTTTATCAATCTAAGGAATTGAAGAATGATTTATCGTAAAATTATTTTCTTACTTATCATAATGCTGATTAACATTTCCGTTCAATCTCAATTTTACAATACTGGACAAGAACGCGCTTCCACGAAATGGTTACAAATCAACACTCCAAATTTCAGATTAGTATTTCCAGATTTTGCACAAGAAAAGGCCATCAATTTTGCTCAAAAATTGGAATGGGCTGCGAAAAATGTTCCAAGTGATTTGACTCAAAAAACCACTAAAATTGATATCATAATGCACATGGAATCCTCCACCTCCAATGCTATGGTAGTTTGGGCACCTAAAAGAATGGAAACACATTCCATTGGAGGACAAAATAGTTATGCAGAAGATTGGTTTGAACAGCTAGCGCTACATGAGTATCGACATGTGGTACAAATAGACAAACTCAATTTGGGTTTTACCAAAATAATTTCCTTAGTATTTGGCGAAATGGGAACATCAGCGGTCCTCGGAGCTTATATACCATTATGGTATTTAGAAGGAGATGCAGTGGCCATTGAAACTGCATTGAGCGAAACTGGAAGAGGCAGAATGGCAGATTTTGAAAGACCCTTGAAAGCTCAACTCATTGAAAAAGGGCAATATTCATACGACAAAGCCACAATGGGATCATTTAAGGATTTTGTGCCCGACCATTATATATTAGGTTATCATTTAGTTGCCTTGGGAAAGAAAAACTTTGGTGCAGATATTTGGAAAAATGCAGAAGAATTTACAGCCCGAAATCCCTATTATGTTGTGCCTTTTGCACATATTATTCACCAACAAAGTGGCCTAAGAAAGAAAGAATTTTACGACAGCTGCATGCAGGAACTGACGCAGGAATGGAATTACCAACCTTCCTATTTTCAATATGATACTTTAGTTTCAAATCCTAGCAAAGAGTTTACATCTTATCAATTTGGACAAATGCTTAACGATAGTATTCTCGTGGCGCTCAAAAGCGGAATTGACAACCTTACTCAATTTATTATTGTAAATATATACACTCAAAAAGAAAGCAAATTATTAACTCCTGGCTATAGCTATTTTTACAATATTAGTTTGATAGACAGCATATTGACTTGGTCGGAAAGGCGATATCATCCCAGATGGGAGCAAGTTAAATATCAGGTAGTGATGACTTATGATTTCCGTACAAAAAAGAAAAAACAATTAACTCATAAATCAAATTACTTTGCACCCGTAATTCATCCATCAAGAAAAGAAATTGCTTGTTTGAAATATGATAAATCGGGCAATAATTCTATTATTATTCTATCAACTAAAAATGGGGAAATACTACATCAAATTCCTAAAAAATATTTTATTAAAAGTCTAGTTTATAGCACACAAGGAGACGCAATATTTTTCTTTCAGCTAAAGCAAAATGGTTTTGAGCTAATCAGACTTGGGCTTAGTGACCTCAGTGAAGAAATTATTATACCAGCGTCCTATAATAATAGAAATGGATTAGTCCAAATAGGAAATAGTTTGTTTTATACAGATGATGAAAGTGGAATTACAAATATTCATGTAATTAACTTACAATCAAGGCAACAATATCAATTTAGTGATTTGCGATTTGGTTCCGAAGGATTAAATACTTATCAAAACAGACTTTTGTTTGGCAATTATACGGCTAATGGTTGGCAAGTTTGCAGTTCAATAATCAATGAAAAAAGTCTATTGCAGAAACCATTTGTAAAGTCCAAAAAAATCAATCTTTACGAATCCTACATAACGGATAGTTTAAAAAATATTCAAGCCTTTCCTCCTATTGATCAACCATTTGAAATAAAAAACTATTCGAAACTAAGCCATCTTTTAAATGTTCATAGTTGGGGTCCAGTAGCCATTGATGTGAACAATATGAATGCAAATCCTGGATTAAGTTTTATGTCGCAGAATCTTTTGAGTAGTATGGAATTATCTATGGGTTATGAATACGTTTTGAATGAATCTGTAAATCGATATTTTGCAGACATAAGTTATACTGGATGGCATCCAAGAATTTCCTTTAATGCAAGCTACCAAGACCGTAGAGGTAGCTACAAATCCTCCACAGGTACTATAATTCCATATACATGGAATGAAACCAATACTGGGATTACGATTAGTGAAGGATTGAACTTAAGTAAAGGTCAATTTATTAACTATTTAAGGCCACTTGTTGGTTTAAATTTACAATATTTGGGCGCAAATAATGATACTCCTACAGGATTTCCTAGCGATAATAGTATTGCTTCTTTACGATATGGAATATATTTTTCTTCCTATAGAAAATATGGCATTCGGGACCTGAATCCACGTTGGGGTCAAAGTATCCATATTGAATATAAACATACTCCAATTGGCAGTTTAGATTTTGGAGACCTTCTACTTACTGAAGCTCGGTTATGGCTTCCAGGTATTGGAAAGCATCACAATATGAGAGTATATTTTGGATATCAGCAGAAAAATGCTCAGGATTATTTATACTCCAATATCATTCAATTTCCAAGGGGTTATGTCGGTATTGAGGGAAATAAGTTACAAAGTTACCAATGGAATTATGATATGCCCTTATTTTATCCAGATTGGAGTATATCGTCGCTCACCTATATTAAGCGAGTTAAAGCGACTTTATTTGCGGATTATGCTATCAGTAACAAGGCAAATTTGGACGCAGCAGGAGCATTGATTTCGGATAAAACTTATTATAAAACACTAGGAATTGACCTAAGATTTGACCTACATATTTTGCGTATCATTGCTCCACTAGATTTAGGAATAAGGTCAGCCTATTTACCTGAAAATCAATCGTATTATTTTCAGTTTTTGTTTAATGTCCAAATTTAGCTTATTGGATTTTAATTAATTACTCTAAACTTCTCTTTTACTTCAACATACTGATCTGGAAAATAAGTTTTGAGCATATATAGATAATAATTAAATGGCTTATGTTGCTCCAACGAGCCAGACTGGATAATCAAATTCTTGTCATAGAATGGAATTGCGCGTAATGAATCCATATTTACACTATCTTTTTTTAGCTGAATCATAACATCTTCAAAAGGCCCAATTACAATCCTATTTTCCAATGCAGTATATGACTGATCGCTTACATATTTAGGCAATTGAAATGGCCCAATTTTTTTCCTTACTTGCTCCTCAATCTCTACTCCAGCTTTCTCAATATAATAAGCATCTGGATCTTTAAAAAACCATTTAGCTGCCACCCTCATGGCTAAAACACTTGCGATACTTCCCTGCGAATTAAGCAATAAATCCGACAACTCATTGGGGTCAAATAATTTACCATTATACAAAGTAAATGGTGTACTAGTGACCATATCTTTTGGATTAAACACACTAAAACTCGTCTGATTGGCTGCGTATCGATTATTATATTCTCCTGCAAAAACCTTATTACCAGGCATTGGACTAGCAAAAGCCAATGTTTTAAATTTATTTTTACTACTTAGTATTCCTTTGGGTAAATTCTCAAAATAAGCCCGAGCCAAATGAGCCAATGCTCCACCTTGACTATGTCCAGTTAAAATAATATGGTAAATACCTTTCTGATTAAGGTTTTGGATATGATAAGTTAAATCATTTGCCATAGATAAAACCCCTAGAGTCCAACCCGAATGAACATGCGCCGCAGTGTCTTTAGCAAAGCAATAATTCAGTTTTTCAGAACCGGGAGGAATCATAGTACCTGTTGAAGGAATCATGGCAGAATAAAGATTTTCTAACCAGCTTGATTTTTCAGAAGTAGAACCTCGAAAACTAATTACCGCAACACGTCCTTTAGTCCAGATTTGGTATTGGTTATCTAGACCCATTATGCCACTTTTATATATTCTTTTGTATCCTTTAGGAATGATATTAGAATCAGTATTAAACACAGAAATAAAAGTGAAGCTGGTATTCAAGGCCATCATTTCAGTTGCTTCTTTTGGATCAAAGCCGGTTGCAAATTGAGCTTTGGAAGAATACGCAACTAATAAAAAAAATAAAATTGTTAAAGCCTTCATTTGTAATAATTTGTTTTTCTGTTGCCAATCAAAAACTATAAAATCCTTATTATCATCTAATTTACTGATCCTACAAGCTTTCTATTTCATCTCAACATAACACACATAAAATAGATTTATTGTAATAAATTATATAATACGTTTCAAATTACTTCGTATTCGGCTCAGACTTTCAGGAGCAATTCCTAAATATGAAGCAATATACTTTTGAGGAATTTGGTCAATTAATTTAGGATTATTTTTGATCAGATCGCAATAATAGGATTCCGAAGTTTCTGTATTAAGCCGTATTTCTTTTAATTCTCGGTTCATATAAGCAAATTCAACCATGTGACGACCTATCCTTTCACTACTTTTAGAAAAGCTGTATACTTTTTCCAAATCGTCGTAACTAATTTTAAAAACAATGGCATCAGTAATTGCCTGCACATTAAGTAATGAAGGCTTTTTACTAATAAATGATGATTAAGATACTATAGGAGATACAGGAAGTCTAAAATCTAAGGTATATTCTTGAATACTATTATAGTAAAATGTTCGAACTATGCCTTTTACAACAAAATACATATAGTTTTCAATTTCACCAATGGAAGTCAGCAAATCTCCTTTATTATATTCATCATATTGTAAATGATCTTTGAAAAAATTCCAATCAGCATCACTAATTGTACTTATGGCTTCAAATAAGGCACGAATTTGATTTAAAGATTTGTCACTTTTCATATTCTTTATATTTTAAGTGAGCAAATATAGGAATATTATGTATAAGATAATATCAGTTTTACATTTATATTGAAAAATCTAAAACCAAGGATCGAGATATGTATTTGTGGAGCCATAAATATCTAATTGGCTAAGCTCCATTATTGCCGTTATATTTTCTTTTTTAATTTTCGCCTCTTCATTATCGGAATCTATTTGCAATATTTCGATAAAACAATTGATAGCCTTGGGATAATCATTCAATTTAACATACAATTCACTCAATTGAAATCTAGCTTCAATGGATTGAAGTTCTATTTCAACTTCGATCTTGAGCGTCTGCACCAATTCTTCAATAGGAATTTTGGAAAGTTTTATTTTAAAAAGTATGGGATCCATTATTTTATAAAAGGCTGATATGATTCAACATAAGATTGGAAAAAAGAATAAACCTAAAAAAAAGACAATAAAAAAAGGGTAAGCTACTTACATCGCACCGCTCAACCACCTACCCTTGCTACCTTCCAGTCCTGGGGGAGTTCAGTAGGAGCTGGTCGTATAAGACTTACCCCAGTGCAAATGTAATAAAGTGTTCTTATGGAATAACAAGAAAAACAGATTTTTTAAAAAGACTGTATCTAATTGTTAATCTATGCCATAGAAAAAAGAATGCTTATTTCAAATGAGATTTCACTTTCAGTAAGACTAAAATAAAGGCATAAAAAATTAGATCATAGGTGACATTCACAGCTACTAATATAATATTTGAGTTCACAAAAGCATCTAAAAGCACAGTGAGTAATATCTGAAAAATGATGACTAAACTAAGTGGGATAAAAATCCGATTTTGAGCCATATTTAATCTCATTAAGAGATGATGAATATGGTTTTTATCTGGATTAAATGGGGATGTATTTCTAAAAATCCTAACAAGAGCCACTCTTATCAAGTCAAAACTTATCAAGGCAATAAATGAAAAAGCTATGGCTGGTGCATTATTAAATTGGTATAGCTCATCTACTAATCTATTGATTTCATCAAACTGAATTAAACCGATGGCCATAATTAGGCCTATGGACATGGTGCCCGTATCGCCCATGAATATCTTAGCTGGCGAGTAATTATATATCATAAAAGCGATGAGAGACGAAGAAAGAGCTAACAATGCTAGACTATAATCAAACTGCCCCACTAAAAAAAACCAAACACCTAAAAATCCCATGATAATAGTGCCAATAGAGGCGGCAAGCATATCAACTCCGTCAATCAAATTATATGAATTAATGATCAAAAGCATCAAAATGACAGTCAAAATATAATCTAAAAACAAACCAGTATTTTGATCAAAGTGATTTTGGAGAAAATGAATACGAACATCTGCAAAAACAACTAATAAAACAACTGAAATGAACTGGCCAAGAAGTTTATGATGAGCTTTCAAATCGAACAAATCATCATAAAAACCGATAGCAAACATGAGAAATCCACTTCCAATTACGTAGCGATAATCTGGAAAATTGATAATATCTGAAAATAATAAAAAGCTAATTATTGCACTGACAAAAATCGAGATTCCACCTAATGCCGACACTTTAGTATGATGTACTCTTTGGTAACTTTCAGGAACATAGAGTTGATGAAACGATGCAAACTTAATCAATATCGGCAAGGTAATCAAAGTAAATAGGAAAGAGAATAAAATACCAATTATTAGATTTGTCATGCTAATTTCTGTTTTGTCTTTGATTTATATATTTATACAAAAATTATTAATATATCATTTACAAATAATTAAAACCAATCTTTAAGTTTTTTCTTGGCCTCTTCCTCTAATTTTTTACGTGCTTTTTCTTCTGCTATTTTCTTTTGTCGTTCGAGTTCTGCTTTTTGCTTGTCTATTTCCTCCTGCGCTTTTTGCTCCATTTCCTTCTTTATTCTTGCTGCTTCTGCATCGGCTTGTTTCTTCAATTCGTCAGTAACATTTGTGATTTCATTCATAATTACATTCTCAATTTCAGTCTTAGTTTCCTTAAAATCAAGACTTACTTTAGGTTTTGAAGTTGTTCCAGTCATTTTTGCATTAACAACAATTTGGTCACTCAAGCTAATATTTGCACCAGCGGCATTGGCTTGGCCAATAAGTCCATTAATCGCATTATTTGCTGAACTACCAATTTTATCTCGGGGTATTTTTAGGTTTAAGTTATAATCTATATCTTGGTTCAAATAGGTAACTCCATCTGCTTTAAATGGCATTCCGTTAATCTTCGTTTCAAATGGTTTTACCATCAGTTTACCATCTTGAATTGCAAATGGAACTTGGGTTGGTTCTAAACTCAACTTTTTCAATTCATCAATTTTAAGTGTGTTAGCCAGCTCCTCAACACTTTTTGCTCCAACAATTGAGATTTGAGAAGTGGACAACAAGCCTTTTGCATTTACAGTCTTTAAATCTGGATTCATATTTTTATCTAACTTACCTTGGTAAGACATTAAACTAGTGAAATCTCCATCAACATATTGCATAATTGGAGCAAGTTTTTTCACCATATCAATAGCTTTATAGCTTTGCTTGAAATCAAAATGTTGTAGAACCAAAACCATACTTACCTCTGGACTGTCAATATTTGCTGAATTATAATAGCCATTCATTTCCATTTTACCATCCAAAAGCTCCATTTTCATCTGCTCTAAATGAATTTGTTTATTGGCCATAGTCAAGCTACCATAAACCGTCTTAATATCCAAATCATCATATTTAATTCTGCCAATGACACATTGAAGTTTAAAATCAATATTATCAGGAACATCAAATGCTTCCATAGGAACTTCCTCGCCTTGCGCAACCGTATTTTGGGCCATAGTTGTATCTGAACTAGTCATAAAGTTGTTGAGGTTTAAATAATCAGCACTTAAATTAAAATTCGCTTTTAAAATACCATCGCTTAAGGCATAAGCCAAATAATTATATATTTTGCCGTTAAGCTCCAAAGTGTTTTTATTATAGGTGGCTTTAAAAGCGGAAAGATCTATAAATTTAGGCGTAAAATTCATATTTGCCAAATGCACCTCAACACCCTCAGGTAAATCAGCATCTCTATAAGTCATATCTTTCAAAATCATATTGCCAGATGCTTTAAAATCAGCATATTTACCATTATCAATTGCAGATTGCTTTCCTTTCAAATTCAAATCAGTAGTAAATATTCCACTGATATCCATACCTTGTTCCAAAGGATATACTTGCGGAATAGATGCCAAATTGAATTTTCCTTTAAACTGAGCATCAATATCTGGATCTGTAAGTGGTGTTTTTAATTTCAGCACAATATCCATGGGATTTTGAGCAATGCTAAAATGAAATTTACTGACATCGATGAGCATATCATTCATATCAGAAGTTGGGCTATAAATCTTGGTATTTATCTGAATATTGTCCACAGATTTAGGCAAATCTGGATATTGAAATTTTCCATCTACAACAGATAAGTTAACATTAAATGCTGGCATTGAATAATCACCATACCATCCTTTTGCCCAGCCATTTACAGCAACCTTTCCTTCTGTTTTAATTGCTTCAAAACCTTCCATATAAAAAGCTGGAATTAAAGACATGATACTTTTAAGATCTGCTTTTGCTGCATTATAAGTCAAGTTCATATAAATATCACTTTCGGGCATAGCCACAAAGCCATCAAACATTATTTTTAAACCATTGATTACCATTTCATTTTCCTTGAAAATATATTTCGAAGAATCCAAATCGGTAAGTATATCGGCATCAAATGTAATTTTCGCTTTGTTCAAATAAGCAATATTATCCATTTTATAAGTCAGCTGATCGATAGACGACTCCAAAATTAAATGTGCCGCATTGGAAGTCATATCACCACTTAGCACTATATTGAAATTCCTGATAAGGCTTGACATATCACTGGCTTTATCGTCATATATGATGGTTGCACCTCTCATTTCTATTGATTTCAAAGTCATTTTAAAAGGCTCACTCTCTCCAGCAGCTGCAGCTGCAACTGCAACAGTATCTGTTGATCCAGATTCTTTAGCAATATCCCAGTTTGCTTTTTCATTTTTCAAAACCAAAAGATTAATCAATGGCTGATCGATGAGAATTTTATTCACCTGATAATTACCAGAAAAAACACTTCCTAAGTCCAAAGTAAGAGCAAACTCATCAGCTGCGAATAAAGTATCGCTAGCAAAATCATCCTTTCCAATAACTGAAAGTTCATTTAGAGATAAAGTAAAGTTGGGGAAATTTCGGAACAAAGTCAGGTCAACGCTTTTAAAATCAACAGTGGCATTCACTGAATTATTAATTTCTTCTTTAACTAATTGCACAATTCTATCTTTAAAAAAGTACGGAATTGATATGATTGCAACCAATAATAAGGATAAAATAATACCTGATATTTTCAATATAGTTTTCATGAATATTAAGTCTTAACGTAAAATATTTAAAAATTTAAATAACCTATTGTGCTGTACTTTGAATTTGCAAAACTATAGAAATTAAATCACGGAAATCAGAATTTCTACAAGTCTATATTAGTTTTCTGCAACAAGCAAAAATCCATAATAACCATTGCTGCCATTGCCTCCACAATGGGTACTGCCCTTGGAACTACACAAACATCATGGCGCCCATTTATTTCAATATCAACACTTTCTCCTTGATTATTAATGCTATTCTGCATTTTAGAAATACTTGCAACAGATTTAAAAGCCACTCGAAAATAGACTGATTGCCCATTTGAAATTCCGCCCTGAATACCTCCGCTCCAGTTTGTTTTAGTTTGAATAGTATCTTCCTGCATTATAAATTCATCATTATGTTCTGAGCCTTTCATGGCAGCAGCTTCAAATCCACTTCCATATTCAAAACCTTTTACCGCATTGATGCTCAGCATGGCATGACCTAAAACTGCATGGAGTTTATCAAAAACAGGCTCTCCTAAACCAACAGGTAAACCATTAATTTGACCATAAATTACACCACCAAGTGTATCGCCATCTTGGGCAGCGGCCTGAATACTTTGCTGCATCAAAATCTCTGCTTGATTGTTAGGGCAACGCAAAGGACTATTTTCTATTGCCTCTAGTGAAGGAAAATCTCTTCCCTCCCATTCTACGTCACCAATTTGCTGAACCCAAGCCCTAATTTCAATTCCCTGATTTTGCAAATACTGCTTGGCCATAGCTCCAGCAACAACTCTCGAAATAGTTTCCCGAGCTGAAGAACGACCGCCACCACGATGATCGCGTAAGCCAAATTTCTTCTCCCAAGTATAATCAGCATGAGAAGGACGATAAACATCTTTGAGATGATCGTAATCCTTTGATTGAGGATCTTTATTTTCAATCATAAAACCGATGGGAGTTCCTAGCGTTTTTGAGTCATAAATACCTGACAATAAAACCAAATGATCGGCTTCTTTACGCGGAGAACTAAAGACTCCTTGGTTAGTTTTGCGACGTAATAATTCAAACTGTATTTGATCTATATCTAGTTCAAAACCAACAGGAAAACCTTCTATAATGCCTCCCATTGCTTTACCATGTGATTCTCCAAAACTATGCAGTTGGAATAATTTTCCAAAAGTATTTCCAGCCATTTCTAGTGCTTTTAAATTCGGCACTAAATTACGAAGAAAATAGAGACCATTTTTGAAAGAATAATTTTATAGATTATTGAAGTCAGTAGTCTTTTCCCTCACTATATTCAGTTTATAAGTACAAGTATTAAATTTAAGAATACTAAGGTAGAAACTTACCTACAATTCATCCACTATTGACAATAAATTACTAACCAATGAAGCCCCAAGTTTAATGGAGCGATCTGGCGACCATCCAAAAATTTCATCAGGAATATTGTCGTTTTGCTTAAATGGCATTTCCAGAGTTTGTGCAAAACACTTGAATTCTTCTGCTAAATTCTTTGTACATATCATTAAATTAGCTTCTCCTGGTTCATTTTTAGGATAGCCAAACTTGTCTTGCATATCTGGATTGATACTCTTCCAATTATTCATAAATAAGTTAGTGAGATTTTTAAGCTTGGCGTCATAAGATGGAATGCCTTCAATTCCAGAAATAAACACATAAGCAAGTCCCTCATCACCATGAACATCCAAATTAAAGTCCATGCCTATTTCTTTCATTTTTTCTTTTACATAATAGACTTCTGGACTGTTTTCTATACTTGGATTTGCCCACTCACGATTATAATTTATGCCCTTCGCATTTACACGTAAATTTCCCAAAATACTACCATCAATATTCATATTAGGAACCAAATAAAGGTTTGCCTTTTCTAAAAGCTTGATCGACACAGCATCAGTGGAATCCAAAATTCGTTCTATAAATCCTTGCATAAACCATTCGGCCATCGTTTCTCCAGGATGCTGACGCGCAATTACCCATAGTTTTTTCTTGCCTTCGCCCTGCCCTGTTTTTAAGAAATCGATGGGGCGACCTTGAGTAGTAAGTCCTAATGATTCAGCTGTACAAATATTAGATTGCTGGGCAAATTGGATTAAATCTAAATGTTGCTCATAGGAGAATGGCGCAAAATAGGCTATATACAATGAACTATATTCAGGGGTTAAGCTAATGGTTAATTTGCTTCCATCAAAACTTGTAGGCACTGTAAACCAATCTATCCGATCATAAGATGCTCTGGCCTGGTAGTTTTCCCAACCATCGGGATATGCAGCATCACCAGCATTCATAATATGAATAACACAAGGTGTATCAATAACTCCTTGCAAGCGAAAATAAAACCACTGCAAAAAATCAGAGTTGCTATCATTTTCAATTTTTACTTGAATATTATTGGGGTTTTCGGCATTGATTAATTCAATGTTACCGCCATCAAATTGGGAAGATATTGTAAGTTGCATATTTTAGTTTTTTATATAAAAATGAATGCCAAATATAGTCTAAATATGGACTTCATCAGTTTTATATTTTTGTCATTCTATTAATTTTTTTCTTCTCTTGTATATTTGCAGCAAGGGGGAAGCTTACTATAAGCCATATCATCCCCTTTCATTTTTTCAGTATCGTAGCCAGCTGCAGCAATTGACTTATGGATTTTATCCAAACTAGTTTTATCTTTATTAAAAGTAACTTGCATTTGTTTGGTTTCAATATTCCATTCGGCAACATTAACGCCATCAAGTCCCTTGGTGGCTTTTTCAATCGCTGATTTACACATTTCACAGTTACCCGATACTTTAAACATTACATGTTTAAGGTTTGCTTTTGCTTCATCTTCAATTTCCGGATGCTTTGTATTCTGTGTCATATCCATTTTACTCATATCATGAGGCACAGAACCAGATCCACCAGCAGGGTTCATCATACTAGGTTTACCTTCTAATTGAGAAGCAGCATCAATTTTAAAGACTCCATTTACGGCAATTTCTTCACCTTCTTCAAGGCCTTCTTTTACGATATAAAAATCTCCAGCTTCTGGACCTAAAGTAATTTCACGATATAAAAAGGAATTATTAGTACGTTCTGGCATCTTAACATATACTACGGCACGTTTTCCTGTCCATAAAACCGCAGTTTTGGGAATCATCAAATCTTTTTGCCCTCCAGAAATTTTGGGTTTGATTATGCCGTTGGCAAACATTTCAGGTTTTAATTCTAGCTTAGAATTTTCAACTTCAACTCTAACTTTTGCCACTCTGGTCTGAGCATCCAAAAAAGGATCAATGTAGGTAACTTTTCCAGTAAAAGTTTTGCCAGGTAAAGATTGTACTGTAAACTCCACTTTATTACCTTCATGCAGCCACGGCAAATCGCTTTCATAGGCTTCGAACATTAACCAAACTTTATTTAGGTTAATGACTTGAAATAAGGCATTGCCTTCTTTAATATAATCACCTACAGATACATAACGCAGGGTAACCGTTCCTGAAATGAGCGAAAGCACATCGAAGTAATTTTGTACCTCTCCTTTTTGCTCTATACCATCAATCTGATCTTCAGTTAAATCCCATAGTTTTAGTTTATTCCTTATTGCTTTATAAAACGCAGGATTCGATTCTTTATACTCAATAGATTCAAGGAGTTCCTTCTGAGCTGTCACCAATTCAGGGGAATAAATTGTCGCCAATTTCTCTCCTTTGGAAACATTCTGTCCCGTAAAATTCACGTAAAGTTTCTCAATTCGTCCACCAAACCGAGCTGTTAATTCGGAGATATTTCGCTCATCAGGTTTTACTTTTCCTAATAAGTAAACTTCTTTATTTGGAAATCCCTTTTTAACTACTAAGGTTTGAATCTGTGCCAACTTCATGGCTGATTCACTCATCTGAATCTCATTTGGGTTAACTCCTTCATCATTGCTAGAATTAGTTTCTAGCGGGATTAAATCCATAGCACAAATGGGACATTGACCTGGCTTATCTAACTTAATTTGTGGATGCATGGAGCAAGTCCATATTGTTGCATCTTCGACCTGTTCAGTATGCTCATGCACAGTTTCAGTTTTAGTCCCTGAATTATGAAAAAACACCCATCCAAGGATTAATCCTATAACCAATACAATAGCGTAGTTTCTGATATTCTTTTTATCTATATTTATTTTCGTTTTCATTTTACTCAAATTTAAATGTTATTTACCCATTAAATAATCCATAAATGCTATGGAGGCACTCATGTCTGATCTAGATTTTTCTAGTTCAAGATTATGCATTAAAACCTTTCTTTCCATGCGCAATATTTCTTCAAAATTATTTCCCACTGAAGCATATTCCGTTTCTAAGATTCGCATCGATTTATTTGCCAGCTCCAATTGTTTACTGTGTAATACAGTTCTTCTTTTAGAATCTTGATAATCAGCATAGGCTTTTTCAAAAACACTTTCAAGAACATTTATTTTATCAGCCTTTTTGCTTTGATTTGCCTCTTGCATCAGCACCGCTTCTTTCACCATTGATGTGTATTTTTTTCGATAAATCGGAATGCTCATCCCGACCATCGGAAACATGATGGCATCTCTACCTGATTCGCTTGGAGCAAGCGTTGTATTTGATGATTCTGCAACAAAAGTATAGTCCATTCCAATTGTAAAATTTGGGTTACCAGCTTTTTTAGCTAGTACTTGTTGATATTCATAGGAAGCTTCCTGAAATTCGAGATTCAAAACCTGATGATTATTCATTCTGATACTATCGAGAATTGCATCTCTGGTTAAGATTAATTCCATGGTTTGCAGTAATTCAGGTAAATAAATTTCATCAGTTGCATTCACATTTATAAAATTATTAAAGGCAACTTTCTGTGTTTGAAATTTATCGAGCAATTGTTGCAACTGATTTTCAAGTTCAAGAATTTCCATTTCTACCCTTAATTCGTCAACTGCTGAAGCTTTACCTGCCTCAATTTTCAATAGTGCCAATTTTCGAAATGTATTTAATATTTCAATATTATCTCTTGTTATTGCAATTGCTTTATTTGTGAAATAAAGGTTGTACCATGTGGATTTTATGTCGTAAAAAAGCTTCGATTTGGCTTCTTCAAACATTTCATATTTAGCTTTTGCCATAGCAGTTGCAACATCTTCTTTGGTATGAAGTGTTCCAAACCAAGGAAACATTTGCGATATACTTATTTTAGCTTGTTGAGCTCCAATGCGGGTTTCAACTGGCTGGATAAAATATCCAAAAGCTATTGTTGGATCTGGTAAAGCTCCAACTTGTGGAACTTTCTCTAATGCTGCTAAATATTCATTAAACTGGGCTTTTAATCCAGGATTATTTTTAGCTCCTTTTACCAAATAACTATCAATTTCATTTTGAGCCATTATTGAAAAACTAAAAATGAAAATAAATAGTACTGTTGTATATATTTTATAATTATTCATAATTACCTTTTTTAATTGGTTGGTAAAATCTTTTTAACTCTACGCTCTTGCCACATGCTGTAAAGAACTGGGATAATAAACATAGTTAACACCTCGATGGTCATACCGCCAAACAGTGGTATAGCCATAGGCACCATGATATCAGAACCCTTTCCTGTTGAAGTAAGAACAGGCAACAACGCAATAATTGTAGTTGCCGTGGTCATGATTGCAGGTCTAACTCTTTTTGAACCAGCTTCAAGAATAATTGCTCTCACTTCAGCAACAGAGGTAGGTTTATTTTTTTCCATTGATTGATCAATATAGGTGCTAATCAATACACCGTCATCAGTAGCTATACCAAACAAAGCAATAAAACCTACCCAAACGGCTACACTAAGATTTATAGTGCTCACCTGAAATAAATTCCTTAGGTCAAGACCTCCAATACTAGCATCCATAAACCAAGGTTGCCCATAAAGCCAAAGCATTATAAAACCACCCGATAGCGCAACAATAATACCCGAGAAAATTAAAGCTGTAGAAATAACCGATCTAAATTGAAAGTATAAAATAAGGAAAATAATCATCAATGAAATCGGAACAACTACCAACAAACGTTTAGTTGCTCGAATCTGATTTTCATAATTTCCAGTAAAAACGTAGCTCGTTCCAGAAGGCAATTCAAATTCACCTTTGTCTATTTTATCATCAAGAAAGGCTATTGCATTTTCAACAACATCAACTTCAGCAAATTCGGGTAATTTGTCAAAAATTACATAGCTCACTAAAAACGTATTTTCACTTTTAATTAATTGAGGCCCACGAACATAATGGATAGTAACCAATTCGCCCAAAGGCACTTGAACACCTGAAGGAGTTGGAATCAGTATATTTTTTAAGTCGTCTGGATTATCTCTAAATTCTCTGGCATAACGCATTCTTACAGGGAAACGTTCCCTCCCTTCTACGGTAGAAGTAAGTTTCACTCCTCCAATAGCTCCACTTAATACATTCTGTAAACTCCGAATACTTAAACCGTAGCGAGATATTGCATCTCTATTGATTTCCATTTCGATATAAGGTTTCCCGACTACTCTGTCAGCAAAAACCGATGTAGGAGACACTCCTTCAACATCTTTAAGCAGCGTTTCGAGTTGATATCCTAACTTTTCAATAGTTTCTAAATCAGGTCCAAAAACTTTAATCCCCATTGGTGCTCTCATTCCTGTTTGCAACATCACCAAACGGGTAGCAATTGGTTGTAGCTTAGGTGCAGAGGTCAATCCAGGGATTTTAGCCTTCTTAATAATTTCATTCCAAATATCATCGGGCGAATTAATTTCTTTACGCCATTGACGGAAATATTCTCCATTTGCATCGGCGATAAGGTTCTTTTTGTCAATTAAACGAAATGCTTCCTTTTTGGGGTCGTAAGTACTGGAGTCAATTAATTCAAAAGCATTTTCATCATTAACCTTAAATCGCATTTTATGTCCCTTTTCGTTCAGAATGTATTCCGATTTATAATTGATAATATTTTCGAACATGGAGGTTGGTGCGGGGTCTAAAGCAGAGCTTACTCGCCCCCACTTGCCAACTACACTTTCCACTTCCGGAATAGAATTTAGCTGCTTATCTAATAATTGCATTACTTCAACATTCTCATTTATACCTGAATGAGGCATTGTTGTTGGCATAAATAAAAATGAACCTTCATCAAGAGTCGGCATAAATTCCTTTCCGATTCCTGGAATTGTTGCACTAATATTTTGATAAGCTTTGCTGTCTTTTACAAAGTGTGGCATAAACCCAAACAGTTTATCAAAACCTTGCCAAGTGGTAATTCCAAATATTATTATTAGAATAGGAGTTATTAGAAATTTCCATTTATTGGCCAATGCCCAAGTGAGGATTCTTTTGTAGAAAACGATAACAAGTGACATCGCTCCTAGTACAGATCCAACAATTACAATTACAAAAAAGAAATTAGCAAATAAGGAGTTTTGCGCCCCCAAAGGCATCCATGCCTTAGTCAGAAAGAAAACAACAACAACAACTGTGATCATAATATTGATATAATTGATCCACTTCCTGTTGGCCTCTTTCCATTTATCATAAAAAAAGCCATTTGCGCCATATGCTATTAATGCCAATGCAATATAATATCCACTTGCAATTGATATAATAATACCTGCAACTGCAATAATTCCACTCACCACTTTTTTATATTTTTCCTTATCAAACTTTATTGAGAAAACGATATGGGCAAGTGTTGGAATAATGATTAAATCAATAACCAAGGCAGCAAGCATGGTAAAAGTTTTTGTATACGCTAGTGGCTTAAAGAGCTTACCTTCTGCTGCTTCCATAGCAAAAACAGGAAGGAAACTAATGATTGTTGTTGCTAAAGCAGTTATCACAGCACCTGCAACTTCGGTGGTAGCAACATAAATAACATTGATTAATTTCTTACCTTTTGCTCCAATATTTTCAGGCATTTCTGTATGTCGAATAATATTTTCAGTAAAAACCACTCCCACATCAACCATAACACCAATAGCAATAGCAATTCCAGATAGGGCAACAATATTGGCATCAACCCCAAATTGACGCATGGTAATAAAAGTGATTAATACACCAATAGGCAATAGACTTGATATTAAAAAGGAGGCCCGAAGATTAAGAACGAGTACAATAACCACTAATATGCTAATCAGTAATTCCAAACTAATTGCTTCCTCAAGAGTTCCTAAAGTTTCTTTTATAAGTCCAGTACGATCGTAAAAAGGGATAATTGTAACTTTAGAAACGGTTCCGTCATCCAATATTTTTGAAGGCAATCCGTCTTCAATTTCTGCAATTTTGGCTTTAACATTATCAATAGTTTGTAAAGGATTTGCTCCATATCGAGCAACTACAACACCACCAACAGCCTCAGCACCACCTTTATCTAAACCACCCCTGCGAGTAGCTGGGCCAAAATGAACCTTGGCTACATCCATTAAGCGAATAGGAACATTATCATGTACAGCAACAACACTTTTTTCAAGGTCTTCAATGGTTTTAACATACCCAATAGCTCTGATAAGGTATTCAACACGATTATACTCAAGAGTTCTAGCTCCTATGTCAAGATTGCTATTTTTAACGGCTAACATAATTTGAGCCACATCCACCCCAAATGCTTTCATGGCATTGGGGTCAATATCAACCTGATACTCTTTGACAAAACCTCC
>FLOH01000248.1_pt1 | contig 138317 bp, 126 predicted proteins | sample 756751 | NCBI WGS metagenome assembly FLOH01 (sample SAMEA4026879, study PRJEB14308) | marine metagenome | biome: coastal water; material: water | depth 74 m
ATCGTCGAGCACGTAATCGGCCGGCGCGGAGGGCAGCGGCGGGGCGGCCGGGGCGGACGTCACGACCGCGGCAAGCAGGAAGCCGGCAAGCCAACGCGATGTCCGGTCAAAAGTCCTACCCATGATTGGTCCGGTCAATCTGCCAACCCGGCCACGAGTTTGCGAACCAAACCCGGTCCGCGGTAAACCAACCCGGTGTAAATTTGCACCAAGTCGGCCCCGGCCCGGATCTTTTCCCGGGCGTCCGCCGCACTGAAAATTCCTCCCACCCCGATGATCGCGACGTGAGCCGGGAGCAACTGCCGCAATGCCTCGACCCTCCGCGTGGATTGCTCGCGCAGCGGCGCACCACTCAGCCCGCCCCTTTCTTGCCCGTGGGGCAAACCGGCCACCGCCGAACGCTCAACCGTCGTATTCGTCGCGATGACCGCCGCCACCGGATGGCGCGCCACGGTCGCCGCCGCCGCGGCAAAGTCCTCCGCCCCCAAATCGGGGGCCAACTTCACCGCCAAAGGCACCACCCTGCCGTGCTCCGTGGCAAGCCGTTCCCGCTCCGCGACCAAAGCGGCGAGCAATCCATCGAGGGCCGCCGCGGCCTGCAAATCGCGCAAGCCGGCCGTGTTGGGCGACGAAACATTGACCGCGATATAATCCGCCACCCCATAGACCATGCGCATGGCCTGACGAAAATCCTCCACCGCGCCCTCCGGCGGCGTGGTCGCATTCTTGCCGATATTGACCCCGACCACGCCGCCCGAGCGGTGCCGGGCCAAGCGGGCTGCCGCCGCCGCCGCGCCTTCGTTGTTGAACCCCAGGCGATTAATCAAGGCTTCGGACTCCGGCAAACGGAAAAGCCGCGGGCGGGGATTGCCCGGTTGCGGGCGGGGGGTCACCGTGCCGACTTCGACAAAGCCAAAACCCAAGGCCCCCCAGGCCCTGACGTGCCGCGCATCTTTGTCCATCCCTGCCGCCAGGCCCACGCGGTTGGGAAAAGACAAACCCATCACCTCGACCGGCTTGGCACCCCGCGGCGCACGCAAAAGCCCCGTCCGCCATACCGCTTCCAAGCCGGCCAAAGCCAGTCCGTGGGCCACCTCGGGCGGCAGCAAAAAGAAAAACGGACGCATCAACCGGTAAAGCACCATCTGCCAGCAATCGAATATCCGCCCGCCCGATGCAAGCACGCGCGCACCGGGCGGTTTTTTCTTTTTTTTCTTCTCCCGCACGACGATGATTTATGGCTGATATCACGCTCATATAATTCCGGTGATTGGTCCGGGAGTCTCTACGGGAAGACCTCAATCTTCTCTCTATGGGTGGAAACGGAGGTCGCGCCGCCAGCCCTCGAGGGCGGCTTGGTCCACCCGTCGGCCGTCCGCGCCGGCGCCTCCGAGAGACCCGCATGGCCGACCGGGAACCAAACCTACCGCCATCCGACTATGCACCGCTTCCCCGACGACCGACGCCGCGAAGCATTCCTCTCATGAGCCAAGCCGCCGAAACATCCCTGCTCGCGGCACCCGATATCCGCCACAAAATCGAACGTATCGCGGCACAAATCGTCGAAGCCTATCCCGAACACCCCCTGGCCCTGGTCGGGATCCACACCCGGGGCGCTGTCCTCTGCCGACGGGTCTATGACATCCTCCGCGCCCGCGGGCGCGAGACCGCGTTCGGCACCCTCGATATCGCCCTCTACCGCGACGACCTCGACAACCTCGGCACCATCCCTTCCATCCGCGGGTCCGACCTTCCTTTCCCGGTCGAAGGCGCGCACATCATCCTCTTTGACGATGTCCTTTTCACCGGGCGCACCATCCGCGCCGCGCTCGCCGAACTCGTCGACTACGGCCGCCCCGCCCGCATCGAGCTTGCCGTGCTCGTTGACCGCGGACACCGCGAGTTGCCCATCGCGCCCGATTACCTCGGGCAATCGTTTTCCACCGCGCGTCACGACCATGTGCGCGTTTGCTTCACCGAGACCGACGGACGCGAGGGGGTTTTCCTCACCCGCTCCGCACCGCAACCATGAGCACACCGGCCGCACCCCCCCGGCGCAAGGACTTGCTCGATATCGAGAGCCTCACCCGCGAGGAGATCGTCTTCCTTCTCGACACCGCACGTCCGTTCAAAGACCTCTTCGATCGGTCGGTTAAAAAAGTTCCCGCCCTGCGCGGCAAGACGGTGCTCAACCTTTTTTTCGAACCTTCCACCCGGACCCGCGCCTCCTTCGAAATCGCGGCCAAACGCCTTTCGGCCGACGTGACCAATCTGGCCATCACCCAGTCGAGCGTGACCAAAGGCGAGTCCGTCCTCGACACGGTCGATACCATGCAGTCGATGAAGGTTGATTACATGGTCGTGCGCCACGCCGCGGCCGGTGTGCCCGCCTTCATCGCGCGGCATACCCCGGCCGCCGTGATCAACGCCGGCGACGGCAACCACGCGCATCCCACCCAAGCCCTGCTCGACGCCTTCACCATGCGCGAGGCTCTGGGCGAACTCACCGGCCGCCGCATTCTTCTCGTCGGCGACCTGTTGCACTCGCGCGTCTTCCGTTCGGTCAGCACGGTGGCGCGCAAATTGGACATGGAAGTCGGGATCTTCGCCCCCACGACCCTCATCCCCTCCGGTCGACCCGATTACATGCAGGCTTTCCACACATTCAAGGAGGCCCTCGAATGGTCGCCTGACTTTGTTTATTTGCTCCGCCTGCAACGCGAGCGGCAAGCCGCCCACTTCTTCCCCAGCCTGCGCGAATACCACCATATTTTCGGTCTGACCCGCGAACGCTTCCTCGAATGCCGCCGCCGCGGCATCCGCATCATGCACCCCGGTCCGGTCAACCGCGGCGTCGAACTGGTCGACGAAGTTCTCACCTACGAGCATTGTCTGATCAACCGTCAGGTGGAAAACGGCATCGCCGCGCGCATGGCCGTGCTTTACTGGCTACAACCCGCCGTGACCCCGTTGCCCGACGAAAAAGAGGAGGCTGCCTCGTGAGCGCACCCCGCTTGTTCCACGGCGGGCTCGCCGTCGATGCCGACCACGCCGCGCCACGGCGACTCGACATCTTAGTGGGCGCGGACGGCAAAATCGAGCGCGCCACACCGGAAATCAAGCCCGCCGCCGGGGCCGAAGCCGTCGACTGCACCGGAAAAATCCTCCTGCCCGGACTCTTCGACATGCACGTGCATTTGCGCGAACCCGGGCGCGAGGACGAGGAAACGATTGGGAGCGGGGGAAGGGCCGCCGCTCGGGGCGGCTTTACCGGCATCGTCGCCATGCCCAATACCGACCCGCCGATCGATAGCGGCGGGCTCGTCCGCTACGTCCGCACCCTGGCCCGCGAGCAGTCGCCCGTGCCGGTCTGGACTTCCGGCTGTATCACCAAGGGCCGTGCCGGCCAGCAACTGGCCGACATCGCCGACATGCAACAACAGGGGGCGGTCATGATCACCGATGACGGCGACCCGGTGGCCGACGCCTACCTTTTCCGCCGCGCCTTGGAATACGCCCGGCACTTCGACCTTCTCGTGGCCTGCCATTGCGAAGTTCCCGAGCTGAGCCGCGGCGGCGCGATGAACGAGGGTGCCCGCTCCTACCGACTCGGTCTGCCCGGCATCCCCGCGTGCAGCGAGGAAATCAGTATCGCCCGCGACCTGCAACTGGCCCGCCTCGCGGGCGGACGCATCCACATCCAGCATGTCTCCACCGCACGCGGACTCGACATCATCCGCCGGGCCAAAGCGGACGGCGTTGGCGTGACCTGCGAAGTCAGCCCGCACCACCTTTTGCTCAACGAGGATGACATCGAGGATTATGACACCAATTTCAAAATGAACCCGCCGCTGCGCACCACGGAAGACAACGTGGCACTGCTCGAAGGGTTGCTCGACGGATCGATCGACGTGATCGCCACAGATCACGCGCCGCACACCGAGTTCGAGAAAAATCTCGATTTCGCCTCCGCCCCGTTCGGCATCATCGGGTTGGAAACCGCCCTGCCCTCACTCTTCAGCCGGTTGGTCCAGACCGGCAAGCTGCCCTGGGACATTCTGGTGCGCACCTTTTCCCGGGAACCCCGCCGCATTCTCGGACTCGAGGTCCCGGACTTCCACGCAGGACGGCAGGCCGATTTCATCCTCTTTGACCCGGAAGCGTCGACCCACTTTTCCGCCGAGACCATGGAGTCCAAAAGCCGCAACACGCCCTTCCTCGGCCAAACCCTCCAGGGAGCCGTGGTCCAAGTGGTGCTCGGAACCGAACTTTTGCTCGGGAGGAAACAGCCATGACTTATGACGAATTGCTGGGGCAATCCATCGTCACGCGCCGCTCGCATCTTTGCGTCGGGTTGGATCCGCTGCCGGGAAAAATCAACGGATCCGTCGCCGACTTCCTTCGCCGCGTCATCGGCGAAACCGCCCCGTATGCCGCCGCCTACAAACCCAACATCGCTTTCTTCGAAGCCATGGGCTCGGACGGCTACCGCTTGGTCGAAGGTCTGCGCGCCATGGTTCCCCCGGGGATTCCGGTCATTCTCGACGCCAAGCGCTCCGATATTCCCGACACGCAGGCCATGTATGCCCGTGCCTACTTTGAAGTCATGCGGGCCGACGCGGTCACCCTCAATGCCCTGCTCGGACGCGACTCGCTGCGCCCGTTCCTCGCCGACGAAACCAAGGGAGCCTATCTGCTCGGGCTCACCTCCAACCCGGGATCATCCGACTTCCTCGCCCGGGACCTCGGCGACCGTCCTCTCTGGCGCGTCTTCGTCGACCTATGCGGAGAAACCTCGCTCGGCCCGGCCACCCTCGGTGCCGTGATGGGACTCACCCACCAGAATGCGGCCGACTTCGCCGCATTACCCGATATTCCACTGCTTGTGCCCGGACTCGGGGCGCAAGGCGGTGATGCGGCTGCCTTGGCCGGACTCGGTACGCGACAGGCGCCATGGTTGGTCAACGCCTCGCGCTCCATTCTCTACCCGGCGGACGGCCCCGCGCACATCGCGCGGGCAGCCGATGAATTTCGTCGCACCATCAACCGCGCTGCCGGACGCTTTCCGGACCATGATCCATGAATGACCAACTTCCCATCGGCCTGAGTTTCGACGACGTCACCATCGTGCCGGGGCGCAGCGGCGTGCTTCCCGCGCAGGCCGGACTGACCACCCAACTGACCCGTGACATCCGCCTGGCCATCCCCGTGGTCTCCGCCGCGATGGACACCGTCTCCGAAGAGCGCCTGGCCATGGCCCTCGCCCGCGAAGGCGGCATCGGCATCATCCACCGCAATTGCCCGCTGGAAAAACAAGTCGCCATGGTCCGCCGGGTCAAACGCGCTGAGAACATCGTCATCACCCATCCCGAAACCGTTCTTCCCGAGACCACCCTCGGCCAACTCCGCCGACGCATGCGCGAGACCGGCATCGAAGGTTTTCCCGTGGTCGATGGGCAAAATCTCGTGCTCGGCGTGGTGACCCGCCGCGATATCTGGGTCGAGGAAAACGAAAATATTCTGGTGCGCGATGTCATGACCCCGCGCGAACGGCTGGTCACCGCGTCCCCCGGTTGCACCCAAGCGGAAGCCAAAGCCATCCTCCACCGCAACCGCATCGAAAAACTGCCGCTCCTCGACACGGACGGTCGCCTCGTCGGCCTGATGACCGCCTCGGATATCGTCAAAACCATGCAGCATGGACAAGCGAGCAAGGATGCCGAAGGACGCCTCCGCGTCGGCGCCGCCATTGGCGTGGGACCGCGCGCGCTCGAGGCCGGTGACGCTCTGGTCGAAGCCGGTTGTGATGTCATCGCGATCGACGCCGCGACCGGCCACACCGAATCCATGCTCGGACAACTCGAGAAGTGCGCCGGTCGCTGGCCCGGGGTTCCTGTCATCGCCGGCAATGTGGTCACCGCGGAGGGAGCGGCGGATCTCATGGCCGCCGGTGCCGCCGCGATCAAGGTCGGCGTCGGCCCCGGCTCGATCTGCACCACGCGGGTCATCGCGGGCGTTGGCACACCGCAATTCTCCGCCATCCGCACGGTGTCCCGCGTCTGCCGCGAACGCGGCATCCCGCTCATCGCCGATGGTGGCATACGTTACTCGGGCGATATCGTCAAAGCCCTCGCGGCCGGAGCGGATGCGGTCATGCTCGGCTCCCTCCTCGCCGGCACCGAGGAAAGTCCCGGCAAACTCGCCCGCTGGCAGGGCCGCACCTTCAAAGAGTACCGGGGCATGGGATCGGCCGGAGCTTTGGCCAAAGGATCCCGCGACCGCTACGGACAAGAAGGCGCCGCCAAATTCGTGCCCGAAGGCGTCGAGGCCCGCATTCCCTACCGCGGAACGCTCGGCGAACTCGTCTTCCATCTCATGGGCGGACTCCGCGCCGGCATGGGCTACGTGGGCGCCTCGAACCTCGAAGAATTGCGGGCCAAAGCCACCTTCATGCAGGTCACCGCCGCCGGTTTGCGCGAGAGTCATCCGCACGATGTCACCATCACCGAAGAGCCGGTCAACTACCACTCGTCCTGATCTCCATGCGCACGCAAATCGCCGTCATCGACTACGGCTCGCAATACTCCCAACTCATCGTCCGCCGCCTGCGCGGGCTCGGTTACTTCGCCAAGCTTTACCTGCCGGGACATTGGGATGACCTCGACCGCCCAGCGGCCGTTGTCCTTTCCGGCGGCCCGGCCCGGGTCAACGATCCCGGGGCCCCCGACGTTGACTTCGACCGCTTGCAGTCAATCGGCTGCCCCGTGCTCGGCGTCTGCTATGGCATGCAACTGCTCAATCGCAAATTCGGCGGTACCGTGGCCCACTGCGGCGACCGGGAATACGGGCCGGTCACCATGGACGTGCAACGCCCGGATGCCCTGCTCAAGAATCTCCCCGCGCAGAGCACCATCTGGATGAGCCACTCGGATAGTGTCGCCGAGTTGCCGGCCGCCTGCCAAGTGCTTGCGGTCAACCCTCGCGGGACCCCGGTGGCCGTGCGCTGGAACGAGCGCTTCTTCGGCATCCAATTCCACCCCGAAGTCAGTCACACCGAATACGGCACGGAAATCCTCCGCAACTTCCTTGAACTCTGCGGTGAAGCGCCCGCTTTTACCATGGACCGCTTCAAGGAGCAGCTTATTGCCGAGACCCGCGGGCAGATCGCCGGGCGCAAAGTGGTTTGCGCGGTTTCCGGCGGCGTCGATTCCACCGTGCTCGCCATGCTGCTCAAGGAAACCGGCGCCGACATCCATCCCATCTTTGTCGACAACGGGCTCCTTCGCCGCGACGAGGGCGACGAGGTTGTCGCGCAATTCGGGCGCCTCGGCCTCGGCATCGACCGTGTCAATGCGACCGACCACTTCCTCGGCCGCTTGGCCGGCATTACTGACCCGGAAGAAAAACGCCGGCGGATCGGCGACGAATTTATCGACGTCTTCTTCCGCCATGCCGGGCAGATCGAGCTCCTCGCCCAGGGCACGCTTTATCCCGACGTGATCGAGAGTGCGACCAGCGGATCCAAAGCCTCGCGGATCAAGACGCATCACAACCGCGTCGACCGCATCCTCGAACTGCAGGCCGAAGGGCGTCTCCTCGAACCCCTGGCCGAACTCTTCAAGGATGAAGTCCGCGAACTCGGCGCCGCCCTGAACATTCCCCACGACATGCTCCACCGGCACCCCTTCCCCGGCCCCGGGTTGGCCGTCCGCGTGATCGGCGAAATCACCCCCGCGCGACTCGAAGTCTGCCGCGCCGCCGATGCCATTTTCATCGGAGAATTGAAGCGCAGCGGGTGGTATGACAAAGTTTGGCAGGCCGGCACCGCACTCCTGCCGGTCCGCACCGTCGGGGTCAAAGGCGACGAACGTACTTACGAGGAAGCGGTCAGTCTGCGTGCCGTGACCAGCGTTGACGCCATGACCGCCGACTGGGTCCCACTGCCCGCGGAGGTGCTGGCCCGGGTCTCCAAGGACATCCTCAACCGCGTCCCCGGCATCAATCGCGTCCTTTACGACGTCTCAACCAAGCCCCCCGCCGGCATCGAGTGGGAATAGCCGGGACACGATCCACCTTCGTCCCCGCTTGGATCCCTCAAGACCCCGGTGGGACCGAACCGCCGAAATTGAAGTTCACCTCCGGCGTCTGATCCGCTCCGGCCCGCGCCGCGAAATACGGACGTTCCTTGAACCCGAGAAATCCCGAATAGATTACTGTGGGGAACTGCTTGGTTGCCGTGTTGTATTGCTGCACGGATTGGTTGAACTTGCGCCGTTCCACCGTGATGCGGTTTTCCGTCCCCTCAAGTTGCACCTGCAAATCGCGGAAATTCGCGTTGGCTTTGATGTCCGGATAACGTTCCACCGTGACGAGCAAGCGCGAGAGAGCCGACGAGAGTTGGTCCTGGCTCTGCTGGTATGAGGCCATGGCTTCCGGCGTGGCCGGCGGGGAATTCGGATCCAACTTGATGTTGTTCACTTGCTGACGTGCTTGGATGACTTGGGTTAGCGTTTCCTTTTCGAAGCTGGCCGCCCCTTCGACCGTTTTGACCAGATTCGGCACGAGATCCGCTCGGCGCTGGTAAACATTTTCCACGTCCGCCCAACTGCTTTCGGTCTGCTGCTTGAGGCTGACGAGACGATTGTAGCCGCAACCGGTGAGCAAGCCGGAGGCGAGCAACAAAGCGGCGAACGGAAGGAATCGGGAGGTTTTCATGCCCATGGGCTGTATCGCGCAGCCATCCCGGCAAAACGAGCGAAATTTTCGCCTCCATCCATCCTCGGAAAAGCGGATCGGTGCAACGATCCCTCGTCCCGCACGGGTCGGGATGGCGCACGGGCTACTCGCTTTGGCCGCAGTGGCAAAGTCTTTGTAGGGATGGATTTTACCTCCTTTTGCTGCCAGAAAGGACCGGATGAGTGAGGTGGGAAAAATCAGACCATGGTGGACCTGGGGCCTTTTGGTCGCCGTGGTCACGGTAGTTGTCTTCCTGCCGTCCGTCCGGTTCCCGTTCTTCCCCTTTTGGGACGATGACATTCACGTGCACGCCAATCCGCACATTACCGAGCTTTCTTGGCGCAGCATCGGGGCCTTTTGGTCGGGACCATGGCAGCAGCTTTACATTCCCCTCACTTATTCCACTTGGGCTGGCCTGGCCGCTTTGTCGCGCTGGGCGGACGGTTTACCGGTCTCTTCTGGCGCGCTCAATGCTGCTTGGTTCCATGGGGCCAACGTGCTCGGGCACACGATTTCGGCCGTGCTCGCCTTCCTCTTCCTGCGGCGGATAACGGGGAAATTCTGCCTTGGCGCTCCGACGCAACGGCTGGATTTGGCCTCCGCTCTTGGCGCCTTGTTTTTCGCCCTGCATCCCCTCCAAGTCGAACCCGTGGCCTGGATCTCCGGGCTGCGCGATGTGCTCGGCGGGTGCCTCGGACTGGCTGCTCTCGTTGTGCTCTTCGGCCGAGAACGTCCGAACCCGGCACGCTGGACCGCCGCCACCCTGCTCTTTCTCGCTTCCTTGGCGGCCAAGCCCGCCGGCGTTGCTCTCCCGCTCGTCGCCGGCGTGCTGGCCGTCATGCCGTTCCGCTGGTCGGGACGGCACATCGCTTTTTCGCTCGGACCATGGCTGGTCATCGGCATGCTGTGGGTTGTCCTGACCAGCAGCGCGCAATGGGCGGCAGAGCTCGCCGTCGGTCTCGTCCCGGTCTGGACGCGTCCGCTGGTCGCCGGGGACGCCTTGGCTTTTTACCTCGTAAAAACTTTGTGGCCATCCGGCCTGGCTGCCGACTACGGACGCTCCCCCGGCTATGTGCTCGCGGCGGGTTGGCTGTGGTGGGCGTGGCTGGGTCCGGTGGCTCTCGCCGTGCTGCTCAGCACCGTGAAGCAGTTGCGCATCTACCTTGTGCCCCTCCTTGTTTTCGCCGCCGCACTCCTCCCGACCCTGGGCTTGATACCGTTCAATTTCCAAATGGTAAGCACGGTGGCCGACCGCTACGCCTACCTCGCTCTCATCGGACCGGCCTTGGCTTTGTCCCTCATCGTGGTCCGCTCTCCGGCCCTCCCGGCTACCGTGCTGGTCGTGCTCACGGTTATCGCACTCCTCTTCTGCACAGTGCAGCGTCTGCCGCTTTGGTCGGAGGATGTGAAACTCTTTGCCGCCACGCTCAAGGTGAACCCACAAAGCTGGAAAGCGATGCACAATTACGCATCGGCCCTCGACGACCGCGGACGCACCGCGGAGGCCGCGGAACGCATGCAGGAAGTCATTGCCCAGCGGCCCGACAGTGCCGAGGCTTATAACGATCTTGCCGTCATGGAGTGGAAACTCGGACGGCGGCCCGAAGCGGTCGCCCTCATGCGGCGGTCGGTCATGCTTCGGCCCACACCGGGGTCCGCGCGGAATCTCGCGGTGATGGAAGAGGAAATCGGCAATCCGGCCGGACGCGACGAGGCGTTGCAACTTCTCCGGCAGTTGCAGCCGCCGGGAAGCAACTGAACTCTGCGCGGCACCCCGCGGGGGCTGAATGGGGGGCTCGCACCCCTCTCAACGCTTTGGTCAAGAAAGCGGTGTCACCCCGCCGATCGGCGCGCTAAAAGGAAGGCGTGACTGCCCAGCAAAATTACCCGAGGTTGGTGATCGATGCCGGCAATTCCACGGTGAAATTCGCTGTGGTGACACGGCCCGGAGCGAAGCTGCAAAGTGCCGGCACGGTGGCGACCGAAAAACTTACCGCGACCCGGGTCCGCGCGATTTGTGGCCAAACTCGCGCCCGCAGCGCAGCGGCCTCGAGCGTCGTGCCCCGCATCACCACCATCCTCGGCACAAGCTGCCCGTCCGTTTCACTGATCCAAACTTCCTCGGTCCTCAACTTCCGGACGGATGTTGATCGGCGCACGGTCGGGGCCGATCGCCTGGCCAATATCGCGGAGGCCGTGCGGCAGTTTGGCAACAACGTCATTGTGGCCGATTTCGGCACGGCGGCGACCTTCGACGTACTCGACGGACGCGGATGGTTCATCGGCGGCGCGATCGCTCCAGGTTTGCGCACCTTGGCAAATGCACTCTCAAAAAGGGTCGTGCAATTGCCAGCGATCGACACCAAGTCGCCACGCACGCTGATTGGCAAAAACACGCAGGACGCACTGCGCGCCGGCATCTGCGGAGGCTATGCCGGCCTCGTGGCGCACTTGCTGGAACAACTTGGGGCAGAGAGAAGGCGCGTTGTTTTCACCGGAGGCGATGCCCGCGTGGTGGCCAAAATGATCAGGCGGAAAGTGGTTCTGGATCCGCTTTGGACGCTCGGAGGTATTGCGGTTTTGGGCGCCTTAAACACCCGCGAACCAAGCAAATAAGGGCCTTGCGGGGCGATTCACCTTGCCGCGCGAGGCAGTGCGACTACCTTGCAGTGAGCCGGCGGCGCTGAAAACCGGGCGTTGCGGCGACACATATTATGGCCAACGCAATGGTGATCGGCATGGGTGGGGTGGGATCCGTCATCGCCCAGAAACTGCACGAATACGACTGCGTCGACCGGATCATTTGCGCCGACCGCGACACCGTCTTCGCCGAGCAACTTTCCAAACGTACTCCGAACAACCGCTTTGTCGTGGTCAAGGCCGACGCCATGGATGTCAAAGGCACGACGGCGCTGATCAAAGAGCACAAGGTCAAGGTGACCTGCAATGCGGCGGTCTGCGCGACCAACCACTCGGTGCTCACCGCCTGCGCCGAGGCCGGCTCGCATTACCTCGACATGGCGGCCGACATCTACGCCCCTCCCGGAGCGCGCCGCACGTCGAAGAATTCTTTCGACACCGAAATCGAGGCCTTCAATGAAATCTTCGAGGAAAAGAAACTCGCGGGCATCCTCTGCATGGGGATGGATCCGGGTGCGGTCAACGTTTTCGCGCGCTGGGCGATGGACCGCCTCGATACGGCAACCAGTATCCGCGTGCTCGACGCGGACAACGCGGAAGTCAAAGGTTACCGTTTCGCCGTCCTTTTTTCCCCAGAAACCTTTTTCGAGGAACTCGGCGCGGTGCCTTACTTTGTCAAAAACGGCAAGGTGACGGCGGGGAAACCGCTCGAATCGGAATTCGAGTGGATCCGGTTCCCCGAACCGATCGGTCTGCAGCCGACTTACGCGGTGGCGCACGAGGAAGGGGTGAGCTTGGGGATCTATCCGCCGTTTGTGCAGAAAGGCGTGCGCTACTCGGTCTTCAAATACAGCGTGAGCGACAAGGTCGTGCACCTTTCCAAGTCCCTCGCCCTGCTCGATCTTGATACCTGGAAAAAAGTGAAAGTCGACGGTGTCGAGGTCTCGCCCGTGCGGGTGGCCACCCATGCCTTGCCCAAACCGGCGCAGTTGGGTCCGACCGTCGACGGCTATTCGTGCGTCGGCACCGAAGTGCGGGGGACGCTCGGTCGGCGGCGCGTCGAGTATTTTATCTACACGATGGACAACCACCGCGACTGCTACGAGAAATACGGCTACTCGCTCACCCTCGTGCAGACTGGCATACCGCCCGCGCTGACCGCGCGCCTGCTCATCGAGGGTAAGATCAAGGAACGCGGGGTGATGATGCCGGAAGCGCTGCAACCGGATGAGTTGATGACCCACTTCAGCCACGAAGGCCTCCCCATTTTTGTCGAAAAACGCGAGACCGAGCGGATATGAAACCCCGCCCTTTTCTTCTCGGCGACCGCTCCGTCTGTACGATGGAAACGGCCTTGGTGCACAATCCGTATGACGGCGCATTGGTCGCCGAAGTCTGCCTGGCCGGGGCAAAAGAAATCGGCGCAGCACTGGACTTGGCCGCCCGCACCTTTGAAGCAGCCCGTCATGCCGCGCCGGTCGAGCGTTCGCGGTTGCTCCGCCGGATCGCGGACACCATCGGCCGGCGGGCCGAAGAATTCGTCGAGTTGCTCATCGCCGAAGCCGGCAAACCCGTGACCTTGGCCAGGATCGAAGTGCAGCGGGCGCAGTCGACTTTCGAGTTGGCGGCGGCGGGAGCGCTGGAACCAAACGGCCATCCGATCGAAATGGGAGCGACGCCTGCCGGGGCCGGACATTCCGGCCTGGCCCGACGCTTCCCTCTCGGTGTTATTCTCGGCATCACGCCATTCAATTTCCCACTCAACTTGGTGGCCCACAAGGTCGCCCCGTGCCTCGCCACGGGAAACACCATGATTCTCAAGCCGGCCATGAAGACGCCGCTGTGCGCTTTGCTCCTCGGTGAGGTCCTCGCGGAATGCGGGGCACCGGCTGGCCAGGTCTCATTCCTGCCCTTCGGCCACCAACACGTCGGCCCCCTGCTGCGTGATCCCCGGGTGAAGATGCTTTCCTTCACCGGCGGCGTCGACGTCGGCTGGAAACTCAAGTCCGAAGCGGTGAAGCAAAAGATCACCCTCGAACTCGGCGGCAATGCCGCCTGCGTGGTCGAACCCGATTCCGATTGGCGCCGGCACGTCGCAAAAATGGCCGTCGGCGCCTTCGCCTACGCGGGGCAATCATGCATCAGCGTGCAAAGAATCTTCGTCCATGAATCGATTTACGGGGAATTCCAAGAAGCGTTCCTGGCCCAAGTGGGCGAGAAGACGGTGGCCGGGAACCCGCGCGACGCCAAGACACTGGTCGGTCCAATGATCACCAAAGCGGCCCTGGACAATGTTGTTGCTTGGGTCAAAGACGCCGGGGCACGCGGGGCCAAGTTGCTCACCCCGCTCAAAGTCGACGGCCAGATACTTCACCCCGTTGTCCTCCAGAGCGTGCCGCGCGAGGCGGCCATCGCCTGCGAAGAAGCCTTTGCTCCGGTCGTGGTGCTGGAATCCTACCGGACCTTCGCCGACGGCCTTGCTGCGGTGAACGATTCGAAGTTCGGACTGCAGGCGGGCGTCTTCACCGGGGATATGGCGAAAGTTTACCAGGCATACGATGTGCTTGAAGTCGGTGGCGTCCTGATCAACCAGGTCCCGACCTTCCGCACCGAGAACATGCCTTACGGCGGGGTCAAGGACAGCGGGTCCGGCCGCGAGGGCGTGCCTTACGCCATGGAGGACATGACCGAAATCAAATCGCTGATCATCAACGAACGCGGGATCTGACCGCGCATGCTCAACGTCGTTCTGGTCGAGCCTGAAATCCCGCAGAATACGGGCAACATTGCGCGCACCTGTCTCGCGGCCGGCGCACGGCTGCACTTGGTCGAGCCGCTCGGCTTCAACCTGGACGGCACGGCCCTGCGGCGGGCGGGGATGGACTATTGGGACCAGTGCGACGTGCGCCGTTGGCCCTCACTCGATGCCCTGCGGACCGAGGTCGGGCCGGCGCGATTTTTTTACCTGACCTCGAAGGCGACGAGGCCGTATTGGGACGCCCGGTTCGCCCATGGCGACTATTTGCTCTTCGGTCGCGAGACCCGCGGACTACCGGAAAGCCTGCTCGAGACAGAAAAAGAGCACCTCTTGACCATTCCCATGGAGCCCGCCGCACGGAGTCTGAACCTAGCCACATCGGTTGGGATTGTGCTTTACGAGGCGCGCAGGCAAATTACTCCGCTGTGAAAACCGCCAACGCCCAGCTCTGCGCCGGAAGCAAGGCTCGGCGCCGCGACAACGAAACGAGGCCAATGTGGAACCGCAAAAAACGCAACCATTAAGCAGTGAGTCCCCCGTGACCCAGAAAAAGCGCGTGCTCTTCGTTTGCAGTGGCAATTATTACCGCAGCCGGTTGGCCGAGATTCTTTTCAACCATGAAGCGGCCGCCGCCGGTTTGGCTTGGGAATCGGGCTCCCGCGGTTTGCTCAAGGCGCACCAACTGAAAGGCATGTCGGGGCATACCGCCGCCTACCTGAAAGAAGCGGAACTGACCCATCTGGCCGCGGAACCACGCGACCCGATCCCCATCGATGTGGAGGACCTGACGAACTCCGACCTCATCGTCGCAATGTGCCGCCAGGAACACCAACCAATGATCGAGCAAAAATTCGTCTCACTGGCCAAGGCCTGGCACAAAATGGGGCGAATCCGCTTTTGGAATGTCTACGATGTCCCGACGCGCCCCCATGCCATCGTTCGCCTGCTTGGCGGTGGTCACAAGGGACCTAGCCAGCCGGCCGGCAGCGGCACGGAACACATCGCCTTGGCGGTCAGAGAATTAGTCCGGGAATTGGCCAAGCATTAATGCCGTATATATGAGATAGAATACTCATCTCAAACTGCCTTCAGGCCATTTTCTACTGGTCAAGCGGGGGAACATGCGGTAAGTTATTCGATTATGCCGATTCAGAGAAAAAGCGCTTTTTCCCGCCGCTTGCCGGACTTGGTCACCGAGGAATTGGTCGGTGTACTTTCCAAGAAGACGTCCTTCGAATTCAAGCAACTCTTCGACTTGGTCCACGAAAAACTGCGCAAGCGCAACGCGGCCAGCGGAGGAGAAGAAATGCTCCGCCTGCGTGCTTACGAGAAGCTGCAAAATCTGGTTTCCCGCGGCATGGTCAAGAAGACCGGCAAGAAATATCGGGGACTCGCTTCTTTGGCCAACGCCCTCGAGCCGGTTGACGCGCCGGTCCGCTGACCTTCAGCCCCGCATGCTCACCGAGCAATACCTGCCGCTGGCCATCCACGTCGTCGTGGCCATCGGCTTGTCGGTCTCCATCTTCGCCTCCAGCCTTCTCCTCGGCCGGGTCGGCAAACGCACGCCGGACAAAGACATGGCCTACGAGTGCGGCATGCCCGTAAGGGAAGCAGCCGCCCCGCGCTTCAGTGTGAAGTTCTATCTCGTGGCCATGCTCTTCATCCTTTTCGATATCGAGATTGTCTTCATGTATCCTTGGGCCGTCGTTTACCGCGACTTTCTGGCCCAGCAGGGCAGTATCATCTTCTGGAGCATGACTGGTTTTGTCACCGTGCTGACCATCGGCTACATTTACGCCATCAAAAAAGGCGCGTTGGATTGGCGTAATTAGCGCCGTCGGGGTCTTTCCGCATCTGTGGTGCGATCCCCCCGCGCTCCGAGTTGCGTGGCGACACAGTCTGGTTCCAGCCTCGAGGTTCGGGTCAAAGCATCCCGGCCAGCTTCCCGGCCAGAAAATCCGACTCTTCCGGGGCCAGATCAAAGGGCGGGGCCAAGGAAAGCACGTTCCCGTGCCGGCCCCCGGCGAGGAGCAAGATTCCTTCCTGCAAAGCCTCCGTCACGCAGTGCGCCGCCAGCGCTTGATCCGGCGAACCATCGGCCCGGACGATTTCCATCCCGACCAGCAAGCCCGCTCCGCGTACATCGCCAACCGTGGGCGCCGGAATTTTCTGCAACACCGCCCGCAAATGCGTTCCCGCCGCCAGCACCTTGGCCGCCGTCTCCGGCCGCGCATGCTCCCGCAATGCGGCAACCGCCATGGCACAGCCCAGCGGGTTGCCCAGAAACGTGCTGGTGTGCAGCGCCTCGCCAGCCGACTCCGGCCATGCGTCCATCACCGTAGCGCGACCGACACAAGCTGACAGCGGAAATCCGGAAGTCAGCGCTTTGCCCAGACAAATGAGGTCGGGCACAACCTCGGAATGGTCGCACCCGAAAAGCCGTCCGGTGCGGTTCAGTCCGGTATAAATCTCATCGGCCACGAGGAGGATTTTCTCCTCGTCACAAAGGTGCCGGAGGAGCCGTAGAAAATCACGCGGCGGTACAATATCCCCTCCCCGGCCTTGGATCGGCTCGACCAGGATGGCCCCGATCTCACCCTTGCTTAGTTCCGTGACCATGCGTCTTGCCAACTCCTCGAGACAGCCAGTGCTGCAATGGGGAAACTCCCCGCCTTCGAGGGCAGAGGGACTGCCGTGCCCGAGCGGACACCGGAAGCAATACGGATAGGGCACGCTCACCGCGAATCCACCGAGTTGCGCGGCGAAGGGTGTGCGGAAAAATTCCAGTGCCGATACCTCGAGCGCTCCGTAGCCGAGTCCATGATAAGCCCCGGAGAAGACGAGCACACCGGGCTTGCCACTGTGGAGCACCGCCGTCTTCAACGCGGCCTCGATGGCGTCCGACCCCGAATTGCCAAGGATCACTTTACCCCGACCCGCACCCCACCGCTCGAAAGTGAGCTCGCTGAGCATTTCGCACAGCTCGACTTTCGATTCCGCCGGATGCACATCGCCCATGGCATGCAGGAGTTTTCGCGACTGGCCCGCCAGTGCCTCTCGCACGGGCGGCGACGAATGACCCAATCCCGCCACTCCGAAGCCGGAAGTAAAATCGAGGAAACGGTTGCCGTCCGCGTCCCACACATTGACCCCTTCGGCCCTCTCCCAGAAAACAGGCCACCGTTCGCCGAGCAGGGTCACATTGCGCGACTCGACCCCGCGCAGACGCGCGGCCAGTTGGCGCGAGCGTGGACCGGGGATTTCGGTGCGCAACTCAGGAAACATAGGCGGACGCTAACTTTTTCATCATTATAGCACTAACAACTTCCGTCCGGACTGTCAGGCGCACGCTGCCCGGGGGCAATTCATCTTGCCATCTGGCACTCCGTTGGTAGCTTGAAGGGTCAAGGCGCATGACACTGTCGAGTTTGCTCACAGTCGGGGAAATTATTCCCGAAATGAAAACAATGGAGCGATGGCCGGCGATCACCGAGATCGTGGACCTGCTCGTCTCGACGCAACGTATTGAACCGCAATACCGGGAGAGCGTTTTGGACGCCCTGAAACAGCGCGAGGAAACGATGAGCACCGGCATTGGGTTCGGTATCGCCATCCCGCATGCCTCGTCGGAGCACGTCACAGAAGTGGTGGCCGCCTTCGGCCGTTCGCCCTCGGGCATCGAATTCGATTCGCTGGACAACGAGCTTGTCCATTTTATTGTTTTGTTCGTTGTTCCCCGCGACCAATTCCAGGTCCACCTGCGCACCCTTGCCGCCATCGCCAAATTCCTCAACGACCGCACGGTGCGGGAAGAATTGGCGACCGCGCCCGACGCGCAGGCCATTCTGCAAGTTTTCGCCAGCCGCGGCGGTCACCGCTGAATGAGCGCCACGCCGCAGGCCGTGCTGACCCAGCGGTTGCACGCGGCCTTGATCGCGTGCGGCCTTCCTCCCGAGCGCGGCGAGGTTACCGTGGCAGCCGACACTCGATTCGGCGACTACCAGGCCAACGCCGCCATGGTCTTGGCCAAGGAGGCAAAAACCAACCCGCGCGCCCTCGCGGCAAGGATCGCCGACTCCTTCGAGGCGGGAGACATTTGCGAAGAGCCGGAAATCGCCGGTCCGGGCTTCCTCAACTTCCGCCTCAAGCCGCCTTGGGTCTCCCGGCAACTCCGAAACTTGGCGGGTGATGCCCGCTGTGGCGTGCCTGCCACCGCGCATCCGCTCCGTATCATCATCGACTTCAGTTCACCCAACATCGCCAAACCGATGCACGTCGGGCACATCCGCAGCACGATCCTCGGCGATGCGTTGGCCCGCATCGCACGTTTTGCCGGCCACCAAGTTGTGACCGACAACCATCTCGGCGATTGGGGCACGCAATTCGGCAAAGTCCTGTACGGCTGGAAGCATCTTCTCGATCGCCGTGCGCTGGAGAAAGATCCGATCGCGGAGATGACCCGTCTCTACCGTGAGGTCAACACACTTGAGCAGACCGACCCCGCCGTGCACAAAGCAGCGCGGGAAGAACTGGTCAAACTACAACAAGGCGATCCGGAAAACCGCGCCATCTGGCAGCAACTCGTCGATTTATCCTGGGCCGAGTTTGCCGAGATCTACAAAAAGCTCGGGGTCAGTTTCGACGAACGTTTGGGGGAAAGCTTCTACGACCCGGCCCTTGCCCCCCTGGTCGACAAACTTCTTTCCACCGGGACAGCGCAAGTCAGCGAGGGAGCTGTCTGCATTTTCTTTGCGGATATCCCGAACCTCGCCGAAAAACCCTGCCTCATTCGCAAGAGCGACGGAGGTTTCCTCTATGCCACGACCGACCTCGCCACGATCGAATACCGTATCGAGCGATGGAACCCGCACGCCATCTGGTATGTGACCGGTGCGCCGCAGCAGTTGCACTTCCAACAGGTATTTGCCGCCGCCATGCGGATGGGAGTGGGCCCAAAACTCGATCATATCGCCTTCGGCAGCATCCTCGGCGAGGACCACAAACTCATGAAGACACGCTCGGGGGACAATATCCCGCTGCGCGACTTGATCGACGAGGCCGTCCGCCAAGCCCGGGCCATGATTGAAGAAAAGAATCCCGAGCTGCCCGCCGAAGAAAAAGACCACATTGCGCGCATCGTCGGACTCGGTGCGGTCAAATACGGCGAGCTCTCCCAGCACCGCATGAGCGACTATATCTTTTCTTGGTCCAAGATGCTCTCCTTGCAGGGCAACACCGCACCCTACTTGCAAAATGCCTATGTGCGGGTGCGGTCGATCTTCCGCAAGCTGGGCGCCGAACTCGGAAGCGTGCAGGACGTTGTCCTCACGGAACCGGCCGAACTCGACCTGGCCAAGAAACTTCTCCAGTTCGGCGAAATTGTTCCTCTGGTCCTCCACGACTTCCGGCCGAATCTTCTGGCCAACCATCTCTTCGAGACGGCCAATGCCTTCCATACTTTCTATGAGGCCTGCCCGGTCCTCAAATCCGAGGGGGTGAAGCAGCACTCCCGCCTCGTCCTCTGCGAGGCCACCGCCCGCGTGCTCAAACAAGGGCTCGATCTCCTCGGTGTGCAGGTGCCCGAAAGAATGTGAAGGTGGTTCGCCAGGCTCCTCCCCGCGAGGGACAAAGATCGGGCAGACATGGCCGCCGCGGCACTCTGCCGTGCGGGTCAAAGAGCCCGGCATCCCCCTTGCTTCACCGGCCACGGTTGCGCGCCGCGATATCAATCCAGAGGGCCTGGCGGAAAAACGGGGCGCGGCGGTGGCGGAATCCCCACCAACCGGCCGCAATGGCCAGCTTGTGCAGTTCGGGAAAGGAAAAGGCCCGCTCCGCCGAGAGACGTGCGTCATGCTTGGTCATGGCATCGCGGTAAATGAGCGCGGTCACGGCGAAGATCCCGGCCTGGGCCAAACGCGAACGACGCAAATCGGTGACCAAGGCCACCCCCTTGGTCAGTTCGCGGCAGCGGCGCAGCAGACGGATGGCATCGCTTTGCTCAAGGTGATGCAATACCAGGTTGCAGAGCACGACATCAAAGGGGTCTCCCTCGGCAAAACGGAGGAAATCCGCCCGCGTGTAACGGATCTCGGGGAAACCGGGGGAAAACTTTTCCGCAATCTGCAAGGTCGGTTGTTGCCGGTCCACCGCCGTAACCACGATGGGACAGCCGACTTTCCGGGCGCATTCGACCAAGGCGCGCGGAATATCCCCGGCCCCGGTGCCGAGGTCGAGCACCCTGAGCGGTTGACACCGCGCCAGAACAGGCCCGAGGTAATCGAGCACCAAGCGATGCGCACCGAAGCGACGGTTGAGAGATTCCAAATTGGCCAAATCGGACTCAAGCTCCGGCGTGGCCTGCTCGGCCACGTCCATCCACTCGGGACGACTTTCTTCAAAACGGCGGATCATGGCCGTAACTGCAAAACGGCCAGCATCCGGCCGGTACGACCGCGCTCGACGCGGTACGAATAGTAACGCCCGATTTCCCGCCCGGTGCAAATGCCGTCGTCGATCACCTGCCCGGCCCCGGCGTCCCGCGCCTGCGCGACAATCTCGGCCGCGAAATCGGTTTCGTAGAGCGGAGGCCGGATGCAAGGGCTGAGGTGAACGACCAAGTCGGCGGGTTCGATGCCGAACCCGGTGCGCATCAGATCGATGGTCCGACCGGTGATATTCAAGGCCGTGCCGGCGCGTCCCGAATGAACCAAGCCGACAGCCCGGCCGTGTTGGTCGGCGAGATAGACGGCCGTGCAGTCCGCCACGTAAATCCCGAGCGTCAATCCCGGACGGTCCACGACAAGCGCATCCGCACCACGATGAAGTCCCGGACCACAAGCCACGGCCACTTTCCCGCCGTGGACCTGCTCGGCCGTGGCCACCATGGCGGGGTCGAATCCATGGCGGCGCAGAAAGTCCTCATGGGCGGGAGCCAACCGGGCCAAGACGGTGGCGCGGTCCGCATCGACATCCACGCCCGCCATGCGCGGGACGAAAGCGGCCCGCACACCCGATTGGCACGGCAGCGGCTGGAAATTGGACTCCGGCACCGCGACGATCAGCGTCCGGCGCTTTGCTTGCCGCCGGACGGCGGGGCGGGCGCCTGCTTGGCCTTGTTTTTGCGCAGCGTGTCGCGCTTGTTGGGCATGACACCCTGCAGCACACCGGGGTTGGGATTGTCGGTCGCATTGAGCAGATCGTTGCGCCGGCGTTCCTTGGCCTCAAGCATCGGGTCATCGTAGGTGTCGGCATAGACCGTATCGAGAGAGAGCACACGGTTGTATTCGGCCAGAGCCGTGACGTAGCGATAGGTGCCTTCCAACTCGGTAGTCTGGGACTGCAAAAGAGAAACTTGCGCGTTGAGAACGTCGAGCTGGGTGCCGGCACCGGCATCGAGACGCTCGCGGGAAAGCCGGAGAGCCTCGGTGGCTTGGACCACGTTGGCCCGCTGGCTGTCGATGACTTCCTGCGCCTCGATAAGATTGGAGACCGCCCGCTGCACGTCGAGTTCCACCCCGCGGGCCGAATTGTCATAGTTGATCATGGACTGCTGCAACGACGCCCGGGCGGCTTGCGTGGCCCCGACCGTGGCCAGGCCGTCGAAGATGTTCCAGCTGCCGGTCACGCCGACGAAAAGACCATTGACCGCCTCGTCGAGGCTCGAAGCCGTGGGGATATTGAACGCCTGGTAACCGGCCGTGGCATTGAGTGTGGGCTGGAACCCGGACAGTGCGGCTTTGAGCTGCTCCTTGGAGATGAGAATGTTTTGCCGTTGCACCTTGAGCGACGGGTTGCGGGCCAAGGCCGTGAAGACAGCGGCTCCGAGGTCCAGCTTGATCGGGTTGTAATCGAGTTGCCCGATCACATCAATGGGCACCAACGAAGGGTCACTCGGATAATCCAAGCCGAGTTGCTTGACCAAGGCAAATTGGGAAATGCGCAGGGCGTTGCGAGCCTGGATAACCGGCGGAATGGCGTTGGCCAAAGCAACCTCGGCCTGCAGGACATTGAAGCGCGGGACGGTGCCGGCTTCGAAGCGGCTTTGCTGGTCCTGCAACTGCGATTGGAGCACGGCCACGGATTCTTCGCGCACGCGGATGAGCGCCCGGTTGAAGATGACGTCGTAGAAAAGAGTCTTCGTGTCGGCTACAACTTTGTCGATGGTCTGTCGGAGGGAGTAAAACGCGCTGTCGTTGGCCAAACGCGACGCGGAGAAGTCTGCCTGGTTTTTCCATCCCGACCAAAGACTCTGATTGATCTGGACGGCGACATTCCAGGCCTGGTTGTTGTTGACGAAGCCGAAGTTATTGTAAACGTTGGCTAGCGTGTCCGATTCCACATTGTAACCCGAATTGACCTGCAGGGTGGGCAGTAAAGCGGCGCGCACCTGCACCAACTGTCCGCGCGTCAGGCGGATTTGCTGGATGGCAGTGAGAATTTCAGGGTTCTTTTCCACCCCGGTCTGGATCGCCGCATCGATGCCGAGACGCGGGGCATCAGGGGTCAGCCGCAGCTCAAGCGAACTGGCCGGCGGCAACTTGATGGAGGTCACCGGATCGGATGTTGTTTGGATTTGCGGCACGGGGATCTCGGGAACGGTAGGAAAGGTCATCTGCAGGGGATCGGGAATCCCCTCCTCCACCGGCCCGCCGAGGCCCAAGGAAAGCGAAGCGGCGTTGGTCAAGGCCGGCCTGGGAGAAATAACGGGGCTCGGCATCGGCGTGGGCAGGCCGGCCGGCATGGGGGCCAGCGGGGCCGGTTCCTCCACCGCTGCGCCGGCTGGCGGCACAGGGGCCGGAGTCGGGCTGGCGGCCGTGATCTGCTCGGCCGTGGGGAAACTTTCATTCATCATCGCCGTCACGTCAGTCGGGCTGGCGGACGGCGAAGCGGCAGGCGCTGGAGACTGGGCGAAAAGATGTGCCGCAGGGACCACCAAGAGAAAAAAAACGGCCGCTAAGCGGGAGCTCGGATCAGACTTCATAACGCTTCTTTAAGTAAACCCCGCCCCCAGCCGTATCGCAAAGCCTTTCAAGGTTGATCGGCGGGCGCCCCGGGAGGGACCACGCGCTCGTCCGCCACCACTTGGTCACCCAAGGCCGGACCTCCTTCGATGACTTCCATGGCAATGTAGGGTGGCCTCGACTCTTCGGTGACGATCAGCTGCGCGGTGCGCCTTTTTTCCCGGTAGGCCATGGCGGCCGTTCCCGCCGCGGGGCCGGACCCTGCCCCCACTTCAACAAGGACAAAGCGGTGGCCGGTCTCCACCATGATCACCCGACCGATCCAGGACGGGAAAGTGGCCTCCGGGATTTCCTGCTTCTTGGTTCCAAAAAGAGCACATCCTGCCCCGCAGAAGATGATTCCTGCCGCCACAGACGCCTGGAGCCCTCTTTTCACCGGTTCAAACTCCCGCGCGGTCGAGCAGGGAGGCTAGCACTTTTTCCGCTTCGAAATATTCCCGGGCAATTTCCCCGGCCGCGCGCGAGTGTCGGGCGTAATCAGAATTGACGGCATCCGCCGCGGCCTGCACCTCCTCCATGGTGCGAAAGGCGAGCAATCCTTCCTTGCCTCCGTAAAACGCGGTGAAGCCCGTCTCTTGAGTGATAACCGGACGGCCTGCCGCCAAGTAGCAGGCGGAACGGTCGCTAAACCATCCGGTGTGGAGGCGCACGTATTGGTCCTTGGCCACGGTGAACTCGCCCTTGGAGTCGCGGATGTAATCCCGGTAGCGGTTCCAGTCCATGCTCAACATATGGGGATCGACCAGCCGCCAGCCGTTATGCTCAAACTTTTTCTTCTCGCCGCCATCCTTGATGTCGGTGGCCAATTCGAACGGTTCGCCGCAGAGGCGGGGGACGCCGACGAATTTCAAAAATTCCAGCGACTTGCTCCACAAATACCGGTCGCTACGCCAATCGATATCCTTTTTGCCACTGGTCGACCAATTGCAGATCGAGCTGTAAACTGACCCGGGGGCGGAGGCGGCATCCGTTTTCCAGAAATCCGTGACCACCGGCTGCCGCGTGGGCAACCACTCGAGACCGTGCAAGGGCACGGCAAAGCGCGGTGTGCCGACCGCTTCCCCAAAGGTGAAAAGCACGGCATGACGCGACAGGTAATCCCGCACTGTGGCATCACCCGAATCGATTTTGATCTGCTCGACGCCCGGGTCGCTCTCGACGTAGATCAAGCGACGGATAGCAAGCAGGTCGTCGTTCAACTCGTGGCTTCCACAGACGTTGAGCGCCGCATGACAGTCGCGGTAAAGCGCACGCAACCCCGCGAGGTCCAGACCCGCCATGCGTGGCTCGCCCCCGTAGCGGCCGCAGAAACACCACCGCCCGGAAAATCCGTATTCGTCGGCCAATCGCGCCAGCATACGGGAGGCGTAAGAAATGTCCTCCGTGATGGTGAATGCCTCCGGGTCGTAGGGATAACGAGTGCCGTCTTCGACATACCACACTTCATGGCCGAGGCGCTGGAGGCCGACAATGTAGTGCAAGTGTTGCCAGATGACGCCGGCCACCGGACAAGTACCCATGAAGCCGAGGACGATGATTTTTTTTCGCTGGGTCATTGGTAGTGCCCCGCGGAAAACATTTTCGCGTATGCCCCGCCGCGCGCCAGAAGCTCGGGGCCCGAACCTTCCTCAACAATGATTCCGTTTTCGAGGACAACGATGCGGTCAAAACGATGCGCCGTATTCAGCCGGTGCGTCACCATGAGCGTGGTGCGGCCCTTCATCAATTCACCGATGACCGACATGACCGCCTCCTCCGTCGTGGCGTCGAGCGCGGAGGTCGGCTCGTCGAGCAGGAGAACCGGCGCGTTTTTGAGGAAGGCGCGGGCAATCCCGATGCGCTGGCGCTGACCGACACTGAGGTGTCCGCCCCGCTCGCCAACTTGACTGGAAAAACCGTCTGGAAGACGGGTGATGAAATCGTAAGCCTGCGCGCGCTGGGCCGCCTCGATGATTTCATCCTCGGTGGCTTCGGGCCGCCCGTAGGCGATATTTTCCCGCACTGTGGTGGAGAAAAGCAAGGTGTCCTGCAAAACCATGCTGATCTTGCCGCGCAAGGATTTTTTGGTCACGTCCTTCAGGTTCCGGTCGTCGATCAAAACGTCCCCGCGGGTCGGATCGTAAAAACGGGGCACCAAACTAAGGAGCGTGCTCTTGCCCGCACCGGTCCCGCCGACAATGGCCACGCTCTCGCCATGCACCATGCGCAAATTTACATCGCGGAGAATCGGCCGGTGCTCATCGTAGCCGAAGTCGACCGACCGCATGGTAATATCGCCCTGCACTGTGCCGATCGGCATGGCATCGGGTGCGTCGCGCACATCATCTTCCCGGTCGAGGATGTCGAAACACCGACGCGCGCCCGCCGCCGCACCTTCCATGGCCCATGCGGTATAAGTCAATTGCTCGAGCGGCGCATATAGCATGAGGAGGTAGGAACCAAAGACGAGAAGGTCGCCGAGGGTCAGCTTGCCCTCAAGCACATGGAGCGAACCGACATAATAGAGCACCGCCGTGCCCGCCGCCATGAGGGTTCCCACCACCAGGGCGCTGGTCACATTGGTGAAGGTTAGTTGCAGATTGGCGAGCAGACTCTCATGCGCGCGGCGGTGGAACTGGCCGACCTCGCGGTCTTCCTGTCCGAAGGCATGAACCATGCGTACTGAAGCGAGTCCCTCCTGCACCGTAGCGAGCAGGGCGCTCTCCCGCTCCTGGATTGCCGTGCTCTGAGCACGGATTTTTTTTGCGAAGTAGTAGATGGTCAGAACAATCAGGGGAACAACGGCGAGGGATAGGAAGGTCAGTTTGGCATCGAGCCGGATCATGATGACGAAGGTGGCTGCAAGCATGACAACCGAGGAAAAAATGTTGGTGAAACCCCGGTTGTAAATCGTCTGGATCGACTGGGTGTCATAGGCAACCCGGAAGCTGGAGTCGCTCGAACGCCGGGAATCGTGAAACTTGAGGGAAAGCCGTTGCAGGTGGGCATAGAGTTCCGTGCGGATGCGGACGAGGGACTTGAGCCCGGCGTTGATCAGGAGATAGCTCGAGCCGAGATTAGCCAAGCCGGCCAGCACGGTGATGATGACCAAGGCCAGACAGAGAAAGAGGATTATGTTGGCCGGATCTGCGGACGATCCGAACCAGCGCTCCAATTGGGCACGGGTCGCCGAGGTGCCGGGGGTGGCCGGCGAGAGAATGCCGTCGACAATGTATTTGAAGGGCCACGGCTTGAGCAAATTGAAGGCGGTGACAACCAGACCGAAAACGAGCGCCAGCAGCGTTTCGCCGAGGAACGGACGATAATAAACGAGCGTACGGCGGTAGATGTTCATGACAACCCGACGAATCAGGCATCGAAGAGAGTCTGCTGACCCCCGCGCGCTGGCGCGGTGAGTCCGAGCTTGGTGTAGGCGGCGGGCATGGCCGCCCGGCCCTGCGGGGTGCGGTGCAAGTAACCGCGCATGATGAGAAACGGCTCGTGTACCTCCTCGAGGGTGCCGGACTCTTCGCCCACCGCCACGGCAAGGGAGTTGAGCCCGACCGGACCACCACCGAATCGGTGCACGATGGTCTCGAGGATCCGCTTGTCCATTTCATCCAGCCCGTCGCCGTCGATATCGAGCATGGCCAGCGCGGCAGAGGCTGATTCCGCGGTGATCGTGCCCCGGGCGCGAACCTGCGCGTAGTCGCGGCACCACTGGAGCAGGTTGTTGGCAATGCGGGGCGTGCCCCGGGCGCGGTTGGCAATCTCGCGGGAACCACCGGCATCGATCGGCACCTCAAGGAGACCGGCACTACGCTCGACGATTTGGACCAACTCGGACGCCTCGTAGTAGTCGAGCCGGCAGCTCATGCCGAAGCGCGAACGCAACGGGGCACTGATCATGCCGGAGCGGGTCGTCGCGCCGACCAAAGTGAATTTCGGCAGATTGAGCCGCACACTGCGCGCATTGGGTCCTTGGTCGATGATGATGTCGACCTTGTAGTCTTCCATCGCGGGATAAAGGTATTCCTCGATGGCGGGCTGCAGGCGGTGAATTTCGTCGATGAAAAGAATGGCTCCCGGCGGCAAGGTGGTGAGGAGGCCGGCCAGGTCGCCCGCTTTTTCAATGGTCGGACCGCTGGTACACTTGACTTCAGCCCCCATGGCGTTGCCCAGAATGAGGGCAAGGGTGGTTTTGCCCAGTCCCGGGGGACCGGAAAGCAAAATATGCTGGAGTGCGTCACCGCGCGCCTTGGCCGCATCGACCATCAGCTCAAGCCGTTCGACAATGCGGGCCTGCCCGGTGAACTCGCCAAACATCGGCGGCCGCAGGGACACGTCGAGAGGTGTTTCGGGGGCCTCGGCCGCCTCACGCAAAAAATCTTTGCCCGCCATAACCACGGAGAATGAGCCTCAGGCGGGTATTCCGGCAAGCGCGCGGGCAAAATCACCCAGAGCGGCGGCCACCCCGCGCGGGTCGCGAAGCAGGGACGTGCCGACCAGCGCCGTGTCGAAATGCCGGGCCAGGGGGGCAACCGTCTCGGGCGTCACCCCGCTTTCGGCCACCCGCACGCAGCCGGCCGGGAGGCTTTCGGCCAATTCGAAGGCCGCGAAGTCGAGGCTGAAGTCCTCTTCCGCATTCTCCCCCGCGGCGACGAATCCGCGGTGAGATTTGAATTTGCGGCTGTTGATCCCCACAACCCGGGCCGTGCCGGGCAAGGCCTCGATTTCGGCCGCCTCGTGAACCTCGAACAGCGCCTCCATCCCGAGTTCGAGGACAATCTCGTGTAACTCGCGCATCTGCCCGGCCGAAAGAATATTGGCCATGAGCAGCACCGCATCGGCCCCGGCGGCACGCGCTGCGTAGACCTGATACGGATCGAGGATGAAATCCTTGCGCAACACGGGTTTGGTTGAAGTGGCGGCAACCCGCCGCAAGTCGTCCATGTCCATGCCGAAGTGCGTTGTATTGGTCAGCACGGAGACCGCGCGCACCAATGGCTCCGCTTCGTAGGCCTCGGCGGCCGCGGCCACATTTTCCGCCCGCATATCACCCATGCTCGGGGAGCGGCGCTTGATTTCGGCAATCAAGCTGAAACCATGCCCGGTGAGCGCACCGGCAAAATCACGCGGCACCGGCCTATCGGCTGCCCGCCTCTTCAATTCATCGAGGGGCATGACCTCGCGGGCCGCATCGAGTTCGCGGCGCACGTCGGGGAGAATGCGGTCGAGAATGGTCATGACCGCAGGCTAAGGGACATGGGTGGCCGCGGCAACCCATGCGGCATAGGGCCGCGAGGCGGCACCGGCTTCGATGGCGACAATCTCCGGGTTTTGGTAGGGGTGCAGCCTACGCAGGCGCTTTTCCAGTTTGGCGTAAGCGGGACCGGTCGTTTTGAAAATGACCATGACCTCGGCGACGTCCTCCATTTTGCCTTCCCAGACATAGATGGAGCGCGCCCCCGGTAAAATCGTGCCACAGGCAACCAGTCTCTCCTCGACCAAACCGGCCGTCGCCGCGTGGGCCACTTTCTCGTCGGGGAAGCTGCAAAAAACGAGCAGAACCATGGATCAAACGGCCCGCTGCTCAAGCTTCTTCACCCGGTCGTAAAGTTGGCCGAGCCGGTCCAGCCGGACGATGCCGCGCTTCCATTCGCCGATCGGGCGCGGCGGACTGCCCACCACAATGGCTTTGGGTTCGAGGTCGTTGCTCAGGCCGCTCTGGGCCCCGATGATAGCGCCGTCGCCGACCTTGATGTGCCCGACCAAACCAGCCTGGCCGGCAATGACGACGTAGTCACCGATCTGCGTGCTGCCGGAGATGCCGACTTGGGCACATATGATGCAATGCCGTCCGATAACCACGTTGTGCGCGATCATGACCAGGTTGTCGATCTTGGTGCCCTCGCCGATAACCGTCCGGCCAAAGCGCGCGCGGTCGATCGTTGTGTTGGCCCCAATCTCGACATCATGGCCGATGACCACACATCCAATCTGGGGGATTTTATGGTGACGGCCGTCGTTCGTGTCGTATCCAAATCCATCCGACCCGACCACCACCCCGCAATGCAAAATGACACGGTCACCAAGAATGCAATCCTCCCGCACCACGGTGTGGGCGTGGAGCAAACACCCCGCGCCGATCATCGCGTTCCGGCCGAGATAACAACCAGCGCCAATCACGCAACCCTCGCCAACCGTGGCCCCGGCTTCAATCACGGCTTGGGCCTGCACGCAGGAACCGGGCGCGATTGTGGCGGCAGGATCGACCGTGGCGGAGGGGTGGATGCCCGGCGGCGGGGCCACCGGGGCAGGGACAAACCGGTGGGTCACCGCGGTGAAGGCGGCCGAGGGGTCCTCGACGCGGATGCAGGCCGCGGGAGTCTCGCCGGCGAAGTCGCGGGGGACAAAAACAGCCGAGGCCTTCGTTGTCTTGAGGTCCGAGGCGTAACGCGGGTGACCAAAAAAAGAAATCTCTCCCGGACAAGCCTCAGCCAACGCCGCAGGCCCGGAGATTTCCAAGACCCCGCATTCGGCGGAGTGCTCGCCGCCCACCAGGGCGGCCAACTCGGCGACAGTCGGCATGGCACGGGCCGGCAGAGCGGCGCGGGATAGCCCCTTTTTAGTCGGCTTTCTTCGGCGCGCTGGCGTTCAGCTGCGTGATGATCGTGTCACTGAAATCCATGGAGGGGGCGGAGTAGAGGACAACAGGGACTTGGCTGACGCCTTGGCCGGATTTGTCGAAAACCAGTTCGAAGCCTTCGGCCTTAACTTTGGAGTCAACCACCTTCATGATATCCTGCACGATGTCGCCACGCATGCGCATGAATTGCTCCTGCAGTTGGCGCTCACGGGTCTGGCGGAACTCGCCGATCTCACGGTCGAGGTTGCGCACCTCGTTGATTTTCTCGTCACGGGCGCGGACAGCGGCCTGTTGCTTGTCTGCCGTGAGTTCGGGCTTCTTGGCGTCAGCTTCGAGCTTGTTGATCTCTTCCATGTCGCCCTTCAGGCTCTCAAGGCGCCCGTCAAGGTCGGTCTTGGCCTGGGCACGGGCGTCGTTGAGACGCGCTTCGGCATCCTTGGTTTTGTAGTAGCTGGTGAAGACTTTGTTCATGTCCACGATGCCCACTTTATTTTGGGCCAAGACGGGCGTGGCCGCAAAGGAACAAAGGGCGACGACGACGGAGAGGGTAACGAGCAGTTGTTTCATAATGGAGTGGGAATATTGGATTGATAGACGGCTGTGTAAAGCCTTTTGATCAGACGCTGGGGCGGGATAAACGTTCAAAATTGGTATCCGATATTGAACTGAATCTGACCGGAACTGTCATTGTACTGGTCACTGACCAAGGGGATGCCGTAGTCGATGCGGATCGGACCGATGGGAAGGTCAAGGCGGACGCCGAAGCCGTAGTTGGCATTATAGTTGTTGCCGTTGAAGTCCCATGAATTCTGGTTCACGTAACCGGCATCGACAAAGAAAGCCCCGCGGACGCGGGTGATGACCGGGAAAGTCATCTCCAAGGTGCCGTAGCCGAGGGTGTTACCGCCGTAATAGACGCCGCCGTTGTTGGGACCCACTTCACGGAATTGGAAACCTCTCAGGTTGTTTGCCCCACCGAGGAAAAGGCGGTCGAAGATCGGGACATCACCGCTGCCCCCGACCGTATCAACCGTGGCCATTTGGCCTTTGGATACCAAAATAAAATCCCACGGGAGGGAGAAATGCTGGGAGCCTTCCACCGAAATGCCGTAGTCATCCACATCCTGCTGGCCGGTGATGCTGGCGACAAACATGTTGAGTTTCACGAAAGTGCCTTTGCGGGTCAGAAAGAGGTTGTCGCGATTGTCGAAGCTGAGGCCGCCGCTCAAAGCATTGCGGAAGTAGGCTCCTTGCTGGTTGGGCAGATTGCTCGGGCCACCACCCGCTATCTGCGGAATGGTGGTGGTGACGTCGTAAATATCCACACCCTCGATTTTGTACTCGACGTTGGCTGCGATGAAATCGCCCACGGGATAGCGCAATTGGAGTGCTCCACCGTAGTTCGCCTGGTCGTAATAGGGGCTGAGAAATGTGGCATTGCGGTAGAAAGCCTCCGCGCCGAAGGCAACCCGGTAACCAAGGAAGTAAGGCTCGGTGAAGGATATTTCCGCATCGGCACGCTCGATACCGTATTGTCCGCGGATACGCAAACGCTGGCCCCCACCCGTGAAACCGGGCCAGCCGAAAATATCAAAGTTCGTCTGCTGCAATTCGGCGAAACCGACAAGGCTGTCGATCGTGCTGAAGCCGGCACCGAAGTTGAAGGAACCGGTGCGCTTTTCCTCGACGATGACATTGAGGTCCTTGCGGCCGGGAATCATCGTGTCGGTCGGGATGACCTGCACCTGCGAGAAGTAATTGAGGTTTTCGAGGCGCTGACGGCTGACGTCGACCAGGGTGGTATCGTAGACGTCACCGGGGAGGACGGCCAACTCACGACGGATGACGCGGTCTTTGGTCTGGATGTTACCTTGGATGTTGACGAGATTGAGGTAGGACTGGGCACCCTCGTCGATGCGGTAGGTCACATTGACCAGTCCGGTACCGGAGGGTGAAATCTCGGGAACGATAAGCGAATCAATGTAGCCCTGCGACCCGTAGAATTCCTGCAAAGCCTTGAGGTCTGCGCTGAGACCGTCCGGCGTGTAAAGAGATCCATCGACCATCTTGAGGCGGCCCTTGAGCTCTTCTTCGGTTGTGACATTCACACCGTCGAGGCGGAGGCGGTCGACCGAGTATTGGATGCCCTCGCGGATACTGAAGATGAGTTCGACGTTGTTCCCGGAGAGCGGGACAACTTCGACGTTGGTGACCTGCACGTCGGCAAACCCTTCGTTTTGGTAAACGAGACGAATGGCGTCCTTGTCTTCCTGCAATTGCGCCGGAACCAGACGTCCGCTCTTGTTGAGAAAAGAAAGGAGGTTTTTTGTCTTGGTTTTCATCGCCTTGCGCAGGTCCTTGGCCAGCACCGAGTCGTTGCCGGCAAAATCGATGCGCTGCACGACTTGTTTGTAGCCTTCGTCGATCTGGAAGATGACGCGCGAGTCGCCGTTGCGGTCGTTGGTGTCGATGCGGGTGGTGATGCCGACGCCGCTGAAGTTGCGGTCTTGATAAACCTCCACCATGGCTTGGCGGGACTTCTCAACCTGCTCTTCGCTCAGGCGGTCCCCGACTTTGAAAGTGAGCTCTTTGCGCAGGCGATTCGGCGCCACTTCGACCGCGCCTTCAACCAGGATCTCCGTCACCACGGCGCGGCCTTGGACCAGAATAATGACTTTGACCCCGTCGCCCTGCGGTTCGGCAAAGATGCGCACGTTGGCCACATCGCCGGTGGCAAAGAGAGTTTTTACATCATCCTCCGCCGCGCGCTCCGAGTAGGAGTCGCCGACTTGCGTTTTGAGGTTGGCCATGACCCGCTGCCGGCTGATGGTTTCGGGACCGACGTATTGAACAACGATCGAGCGGACAACCGGCCCGGCAGGGGGCGCCATTTGGGCCGGGGCCTCGGGCAAAAAGGAAAACAACAACAAAAGGGGGAAAAGGAAGCGGATTCTCATGAAGTTGCGATTTGGTGGGCCGAGAGGATCGGGCGAATCCGCCTTTAGTGGTGGAAGCAGGGGGGCAGGTCAAGACGGAATCCCGACCTACGCCGCAGCTTGGCCGCGGGTGCCGGCCAGGCTATAAAGGAAGTCATGTTGCCCGCACTGAAAGAATGGGACGTTGTCTGCGAAGCGCTCGGTTCCGGCCGCCAGGTGATTGTCATCCGCAAAGGCGGCATTGCCGAGGGAACGGGCGGCCTGCGCTTTGCACACGAGGAGTTTGTCCTTCTACCGACCTTTTTCCACCAACAATCCGAGCGCGTTGTGCCGGAAGCCGACTTTGCGGCACGGCAGGGCGGCCGAGAAGGCGAACGCGAATCGGTGGAAGTCCGCCACGCCGCCACGCTCGTCTGGCACAAGTTGGTCACAGACCGCGCGGTCTTGGACCGCTTGGAGGAGTTCCATATTTTGACCCCCGAGGAAGTCGAGACCCGCTTTGTCCAGAAGCCCGCGCCCGGCGTGCAGGTCGCACTTCTTCGTGTTTACCGCCTCGATCCGCCGCAGCATGTTGCTTGGCAGAAGTCGTTCGGCGGCTGCCGCTCCTGGGCCGAAATGGACGCCGACCTTGAGACCTGCTCCCGGGTCTCGGTGCTGAGCGACGAACGCTTCACCGAGTTGGAACAGCAATTGCGCGCCATCCTCGGTTGACCCTCTCTCAACTCTCCTCTCTCAACCGGCAACTCCTCCCGAGCTTGGCCCCACCGCAGACTCTCGGGTAATCTCAGCCTCCCATGGAAAAAGTTGTCATCGTCGGAACCGGTTGTGCCGGACTCACCGCAGCCATTTATGCGGGCCGCGCGTCACTCTCACCACTTGTCCTCCAAGGTTTGCAACCCGGTGGCCAGCTGACCACGACCACCGCGGTGGAAAACTTCCCGGGCTTCCCCGAAGGCGTCGACGGACCCGACCTCATCATGCGGATGCAGGCGCAAGCCGAAAAATTCGGCGCCCGTTTCCAGTTCGGCACACTCGAGGAATTCGACCCAGGCGGGCCCCATCACCGGATCAAGGTCGACGGCCAGTGGCTCGAAACGGAGACGCTCATCGTGGCCAGCGGCGCCGCGGCCAAATGGCCGGGTCTGGCCGGGGAAAAACAATTCATCGGCCACGGCCTCACCTCCTGCGCCACCTGCGACGGCGCCTTTTACCGCGACGTCCCCGTGTGCGTCATCGGGGGCGGTGACTCGGCCTGCGAAGAGGCGAATTTTCTCACCCGCTTCGCCTCGGTGGTCTACCTCATCCACCGCCGCGACACCCTGCGGGCCTCGAAAATTATGGCCGATCGCGTCCTGGCCAACCCGAAAATCAAACCGCTCTGGAACCGCAAACCGGTGGAATACCTGGCCGACGAGGAAGGCCATGTGCGCGGCATCATCCTCGAGGACATCCAGACCGGTGCTCGCGAGGAACTCGCGGTGAAATGCATCTTTGTGGCCATCGGGCACACGCCGAACACCGCGCCATTCCGGGGCAAGCTCGACACCGATGACAACGGCTACCTCGTCCAGCACGATACCGTGCGGACCAACGTGCCGGGTGTCTTCGCGGCCGGCGATGTCGCCGACCATGTCTACCGCCAGGCCATCACCGCCGCCGGTGAGGGCTGCGCGGCGGCCATCCAAGCCGAACGTTACCTCGCCGCACGCGAATGATCCCCCCCTAGCGGCGGCGCTCCCGCCGCCGGCCCTCCCCGGGCCTGCATGAAAATCTGCGACCTCACCCAATTTTACTCCCCGGTCGGCGGAGGGGTGAAGCGCTACGTCTCGGAAAAAATCGCCTGGATGCGCCGCGCCCGGCCGGACGACGAGCACGTTCTGGTCATTCCGGGTGCCGAAACGGCTTGCCGCGAGGACGGGCGGTCGCGCCTCTACACCATCAAGTCGCCTCTCGTTTCGCGCACCGCGCGCTATCGCATGCTGCTCAATCTCACCGCGGTTGAGGATGTCCTCGAGAAAGAGCGACCCGACATCATCGAGTCCGGTGATCCCTACCAGGTGGCGTGGAAGGCCCTGGCCTCGGGCCGCTCGCTGGGGATTCCCGTGGTGGGATTCTACCACTCGCATTTCCCCGAGGCTTACCTGCGAACCGTAAACAAATTTTTCGGTCACATCGCCGTCGACATCGCGCGCGATATTGCGCGGCGCTACGTGCGCGAACTTTACAACCGCTTCGCCGCGACCATCGTCCCCTCGCCGGCTCTCGCCGAGCTTCTGGCCGGCTGGGGCGTTCGTAACACGCGCCTCGGCGAGTTGGGAGTGGATACGACGCTGTTTCACGCGCGGCCCGCCCCCGATGAACGCCGGCAAATGCGCGAAGCCTTCGATATCGCCGATGACAAAATCTTGCTGCTCTACGTCGGTCGCCTCGCACCGGAAAAAAATGTCACCACGCTTTTTGAGGCTTTTGAAAAACTGGATAATCCGCGTTTCGCGCTGGTCGTAGTCGGCGACGGCACCGAGCGGCGTCACCTCTCGCGCCTCCGCGAGCGCCATCCCGGCGTCCATTGGCTGCCCTACCAGGGCGATGGAAAGCAACTGGCCCGCATCTACCGGGCGGCCGACCTTTTCGTGCACCCCAGCTTGCAGGAAACCTTCGGTCTGGTTGCGCTCGAGAGCCAAGCGTCCGGCACGCCCGTGGTCGGGATCCGCGGCAGCTACATGGATCGCATCATCTTCACCGACCAAAAACACTGGGCCGCGGAAAATTCCCCTGCCGGGCTGGCCGAGGCCATCCGCGCCATGGCCGGACGTGATCTGAAGCGCGAAGGACAGCAAGCCGCCGCTCGGGTGCATCAGTTTTACCGGTGGGACCGCGTTTTCGAGCGCCTCTTCGCTGTTTACGCCGAGGTGGCACGCCGCTGAAGCCAATCCCCTTTGTCCCGCGCGCGGCCTTGGCGCCCTCCTCCGCCACAGTCGGCAATCACCGGCCAGACGCCGACAGCGCATGGCTTCCGCAGCCCTTTCCCGTCCGGGACCCTTGGCCCCGATCGACAAGCAGATCTCCTCTTCCCTCACCGCGGATGAAAGCTGGCGATTTGGCCTAATTCTGCTCAGGCTTGGCCAACGCTATGGCCACCGATACCGTGATCAGGCCGTTCCGGCCGTCCGACCGCGCGGACGTCCGCCGTCTTTGTTGCGAGACGGGTTATCTGGGCAAAGCCATTGATCCCGTTTTCGAGGACCGTGAACTTTTCGCCGATTACCTGACAAGGTTTTACACCGACTGGGAACCCGAATCGACTTTCGTCCTCGAGCATAATGGCGAGTTGAAAGGTTACCTCATGGGCTCTAGGCGGCCGCTCCTTCACCAGTTGCACAACTTTTTCCACAACCTTTCCCTCTTCGCCCGCGGCATCGCCCGCTACCCCCGCTACGACAAATCCTCCAAGGCCTTTGTCCGCTGGATCATCCTCAATGCCTGGCGCGAAGTCCCCGCCGCCCCGCGTCGCCTACCGCATTTCCACTTCAACCTGCTCCCCGAAGTTCAGGGCCTCGTCCGGTCACGCGAACTGCTCTTCCGATTTCTCCAGCATCTCCGCGCCCACGGTGAGACCGCCGTCTTCGGCCAGGTAGTCACCTTTGAGGAACGTCGCGGTGCCCGCGTTTTCGAACGCTTCGGTTTCCGGGTCATCGAAAAGAAAGAAATCACCAAATACCGCGCCCACCACGCCGAACCTGTTTACCTCTGCACCATCGTCAAGGACCTCGACGACGGCATCCTCATGGAGTCGACTACGGCCTGAGGCCGGCTGCCGGAAGAGGCGGTTGGTCCCGCCGCGGGTCAGTCTCTTCCCGTAATTTTTCCCCGCCTTCACCTTCCTTTTACCCTATGAAATCCGAGGCATCGATGAGAACCGACCCTGCCATAGCCCAAAAGCGGTCCTTTTGGGCCGCTTTCGGCCCCGGCCTGCTTTTCGCCGGCGCAGCCGTCGGCGTATCACACCTCGTCCAATCGACGCGCGCCGGTGCGAGTTTCGGACTCTCGATGCTCATCGTCGTCATTCTGGCCAACGTTATAAAATTTCCCGGCTTCCGCTTCGGCCCGCAATACGCCGCGGCCACCGGGCACTCGCTCATCGACGGATACCGCCGGCAGGGACGCTGGACACTTGTCTTCTTCGCTCTGCTCACTGCCGGGACAATGTTCACCGTGATCGCCGTGGTCACCCTCGTCACAGCCGGGGTCGGCATCACCGTCTTCGGTTTGGGCCCGCTTCTTGAAGCGTCGGTCGGCCCGGTAGCCGGTCCCAGCGTGGTCAGTGCCCTTATCATGGTGCTGGCCGCCATTCTGCTCGCCGGCGGCGGTTACGTCTGGCTCGACCGCTTCATCAAGATTGTCATGCCGCTTCTCACCATCTGCACCCTGGCCGCCATGTTCATGGCGCTGGACCGCATTGATTGGTCGTGGGGAGCATTCATTCCGGACGCCGTTATTCTCGACCTTGCTGGCATCGCCTTTTGCGTCGCCCTCGTGGGATGGATGCCGGCGCCGGTCGATATTTCGGTGTGGAGTTCGCTCTGGGCCTTGGCCCGCGCCAAACACCAACCGCGAAAACCCGCACCGCGCGACGTGCTCATGGATTTCGACATCGGCTACTGGGCCACTATGCTTCTCGCCCTCGCCTTTGTCTTGCTCGGGACTGGCATGATGTTCGGCCAGGGTCTCACCTTCGAGAACAGCCCCGCCAAGTTCTCCGCACAGGTTGTCGATCTTTACACCACCACGCTGGGGGGCTGGAGCCGACCGATCATCGGGGGTGCCGCGTTTCTTGTTATGCTTTCCACCTCGGTCACGGTCATCGATGGTTTCTCGCGGGTCATCGCCGCTCTCGTCGTGCAGTTACGCCTCGCCTTCACCCCGCAGGCCTCGCCGCCTGACGCCGCCATTCCGCTGGAAGGTGACCGCCATGTTTACCGCCTCTCGTTCGCCATTCTCTGCGCCGGCGCGTTGGCCATCCTTGTCTGGGGGATGTCAAGTTTCACCGCACTGGTCGACCTCGCCACCACGTTGTCCTTCCTCACCGCACCGCTCCTTGCCTTCTTCAACCATCGCGCCATCCACGCGCCGCAAGTGCCGCGCGAGCAGCAACCCGGCTCAGCCATGACCGCCTTCAGTTGGGTCTCTATCGTCCTGCAGGCCTCTTTCGCGCTATATTTTCTCTGGTTCAAATTCGGCCCGTCGGGAGTCTGAACCGCATGCGGCTTGCGCTGCTTTCCACCAGTGCCATGCTCTGATTTTTCATGACTTACGACTTCACCCGTTGCCCTGACCGCCACCGCACCGGCTCGCTCAAATGGGAGCGTTACTCCGGACGCGATGTGCTGCCCATGTGGGTGGCAGACCTTGATTTTGTCTCCGCCCCGGAAATCGTCGCCGCCCTGCAACAACGGACCGCCCACGGCGTCTTCGGTTACACCATACCGCCGCGTTCCACCGTCGAAGCCGTCCTCGAATACCTGCAGACCTGCCACGGAGTGACCGCCACGGCCGAACAAATCGTCTGGTTCCCCGGTCTCGTCCCCGCGCTCAATGTTGCCTGCCGGGCTTTCGTCCAACGAGGGGAGGAAGTCCTGACCTGCACGCCAGTCTATCCGCCATTTCTCAGCGCACCGCAAAACGCCGATGTCGGACTGCGCAAAGTCGACCTCGCGGAAAAAGACGGGGTCTGGAACATCGACTTCGACGCGCTGGAGAACGCCGTCACATCGCAAACGAAACTATTCATCCTCTGCAACCCGCACAATCCGGTCGGGCGCGTTTTCCCCGAAGCCACCGTTGCGCGCCTCGCCGAGTTCTGTCGTCGTCACCAGTTGATCCTCATTTCCGACGAAATCCATTGCGACCTCGTGCTTGATGATTTACCGCACACCAGTGGACTCAAATTCGCCGGGCCCGACGGACCACCAGTGGTCGCCATGTTCGCCCCGAGCAAAACGTTCAACCTGGCCGGACTGGCCTGCGCATTCCTCGTTATTCCCGATGCGGCTACCCGGCGTACTTTCCAACGCGCGGCACGGGGCCTCATCACCGAAATCAACGCCTTCGGCTACGCCGGTTGCGAGGCCGCCCTCCGCCACGGTTGGCCGTGGCGCGACCAACTCCTCGACGTCCTGCGTTCCAACCGCGATCGCTTGGAGACTTTTATCGCATCATCGCTCCCCGCCATCCGCGCTTGGCACGTCGAAGCGACTTACCTCGCCTGGCTCGACGCGCGCGAACTCCACCTGCCCGACCCGGCCAAGTTCTTCCAAGACCATGGCGTCGGTCTCTCCGATGGCGTTCCCTTCGCGGCCCCCGCCGGCTTCCTCCGCCTCAACTTCGGTTGCCCCCGCTCACAACTCGAGGCAGCGCTTGCCCGCATGGCGCAGGCGCTGAACTCACGATGACTTATTCCTCCCAGGCAGGGAGGAGCGCCCCCCTCGTCCGCTCGATGCAATGCGGGCAGGCGAGCCGCATGCCCCTGCCTTTCCCGTCGCGATGACCCACCCGCTTCATCGTAGCCCGCTCTGCCACCCTGAGCATCTCGGTACCCCGATTCCCGACTCACTCCATGCCGTTTCGGTCTGTCTCCCGACCTGGGCCGACGTCATCGGTTACGAGGATAAAGAACCACGCGTGGTCGACAAAATGCGCACCGGCTACCCGCGCTTCTTCTTCCACCCGCTCATCCATCAGGTTCGCACCGCGCTGGAACCGAAAACCGGACGCGACGTGCTCCCCTTTGCCGACCAAGCGGCCGCCACCAAATGCGCCGCGCTCACCTCCGGCCAAGCCGTCCAAGTCGACGGACTCTGGGCCGCCTACTTCCCGCAGAAGAATCTGCCCGTGGCCCGCGCCTTCTGGCAGCACGCCGGCCGCATCTTCTCCTCGCGAGCGGCCGAAGATTGGCTCGCCACTCGCCGCCTCGCCGCGCCGGATCCTGCGCTCGAACAAACGCTTCGCGATCGCCTCTCCTCATGGAGCGGCGCCCCCGCGACGAACATCAGCCTCCACCCAAGCGGCATGGCGGCCATCTTCACCGCATTTGAAGCGGTCACCGCACGCCGGCCTGACCGGCGCACCGTCATGTTCGGATTTCCCTACACGGACACCTTGAAAATTCTCTCCAAATTCGGCCATGGCGTGGAATTTTTCCCGCGCGGCGACGCGGCGGACTTGGCCCGGCTTGCCACCCTTCTCGAGCAAGAAGAAATCGCCGGCCTCTTCTGCGAATTCCCGAGTAACCCGCTGCTCCGCACTCCGGATCTGCCTGCCCTGCACGAGTTGGCCGCGCGGCACGGCGTGCCTGTCACCGTCGACGACACCATCGGTACCTTTTTCAATGTCGATGTCCTCCCCCACGTTGATTTCGTTGCCACCAGCCTGACCAAGGCCATTTCGGGCGAAGGTGACGTCATGGCCGGCGCACTTGCCGTCAATCCGCAAGGACACTTCGCCAAGCAACTGCCCGGCACCTCCCCTGGCGGCATCTACGCCCGCGATCTCGCGGTGCTTGAGCACAACTCCCGCGATTTCCCCGAGCGTATGAAAATCGCCAACGCCACTGCGCTCGAACTCACGCGCTTCCTCCAAACGCATCCCGCCATCGAACACGTCTGGTATCCCGGACTTGACCCGTCACCCATCTACGAGCAACTCCGCAAAGCAAACGGCGGCTACGGCGCTGTCCTTTCCTTCTTGCCACATCACGCGGGACAAAACACCCCGCGCATTTACGAGAGATTGCAACTCAGCCACGGCATCAGCCTCGGCACCAAATACTCCCTCGTCTGCCCCTATGTCCAACTCGCCCACTACCATGAACTCGAGTGGGCCACCCAATGCGGCACCGACCCCCACCTCCTCCGCGTCGCCGTTGGAACCGAAGCGTGGGATGATTTGCGTGAGCGCTTCGCAACAGCGCTACCCTAACCCTCGCCAATTGTAGCGGAGGTCAGCCGAGGCTTGGCGAGACGGGCGATGCCCTGAGCACCCCATCAATTTGCCAGCAAAAAGGCGGGGAGAAAAATCTCCCCGCCCTTGGTGAGTTCACTCTTTTTGGCGCGTTACTTTTTTAATGCAAATTTGCCCGGACCGACTTTTTTTACACCCGGCATTGTGTAAATACGCGCAGCAAGATTTTTCTTCGGCTCGGAAACTTTCCAGATGTATTTGTCCTGCTTGAGACCCTGCAGCAGGGCCTCGACATTGAGCGGACCACCGGCGCGCTTCATCACCTTGTGCACGGCCGGAGCCAACGGACCGCTCGGCGAGGTCGGACGTTTCATGCCCTTGAACGGCGAGGTGCGCTTTTTCCGGCGGCCGCCCTTGGCGACTTTCTTGGCTGGACGGCCCGGCTTGCGGCCGCGACGGCGCGGACCAGTGACGCTCACCGTTCCGCCGACCATGCCGGTCAGTGCAACATTCTTGCCGAGTAGTCGGGTCAATTCCCCTTGCAGGCTTTCAATGCGCTCTTGGAGATCGAGCGCGCGACGTAGTGTGGATGTAGTAAGAGTTACCATAACGAGTTGCATTTTCTATATTGACTGCATTTCGGCAATATAATTCGGACCCGCCGGACAGAGCTGCTTTCTGGACAGAGGGAAACAAAGAGTTCATGCTCCCGTGCAATGGACGATGCGACCGCCCAATGGGCCCAAAAACTGATCGAATCCTACCGCGACGAAGGCGGCGTGAACGCCGGCGACGAACCCGGTCTGCCGTCCAAACCGGAGGTCGCCTCCCTGAGTTTGCAACTCATGCAGTTGCTCTTCCCCGGTTACCATGGTGTCGGCCCGGTCGGGAAACTGGATTTGTCCTCCCTCACCATGGACCGCGTCAAGGTTCTGGCTGGAGACCTGCGCCGCGCATTCCAAGCCGTCCTCTCCGGCAAAGATGATGCCACCGCCACCGCGGTGGTCAGCAAGCTTTTCCACGAGTTGCCCGCTATCCGCACTGTGCTGCAGACCGACGTCGAAGCCGCCTACGAGGGAGACCCCGCCGCGCGCACCCGCCACGAAATTATTCTTTCTTACCCGTTCCTCGAGGCCATCGCCATCCAACGCGTCGCACACTTCCTCTACCGCCACGATATCCCGCTCGTGCCGCGCATGATGACCGAATGGGCCCACACGCAAACCGGCATCGACATCCATCCAGGGGCGAGCATCGGCAGTCATTTCTTCATCGACCACGGCACCGGCGTGGTCATCGGGGAAACCTGCCGCATTGGCGCCCGCGTCAAACTTTACCACGGCGTGACCCTCGGTGCGCGCAGCTTTGCCAAGGATGACAGCGGGCGCATCAAAAAGGGGGGAAAGCGCCATCCCGATGTCGAGGATGGCGTCACCATCTACCCGAACGCTACCGTGCTCGGTGGCGAAACCAGCATAGGCCGCAACAGCACGATCGGCGGCAACGTCTTCCTCATGCACAGCATCCCGCCGAATTCCCTTGTTTACAACGAGGAGGCCCAAGTGCGCGTGGTCAACAAGGCGACGAAGGGCGACACCGTCGATTACTCGATCTAGCACGCTATGCCCGCGCGCGCCCTCCAATCCGGCCCGATTCATCCGGCGGAGACGCTGCGGCAATTGGAAAAGGAAGCGCGCACTTGGGCCCTGCGCTTTGAACTCCCGCGCCTGGCCGCGCGTGTCACCTTGCATTGGCACGCGCGTCTGCGCACCACCGCCGGACTCGCCCGCCTCGACTGCTCCGTCATCCTCCTTAACCCGCGTCTGTTGGCCTTTCCTGATGAACTGGCCCGCACCTTCCTCCACGAGTTGGCGCATCTCGTGGCTAATGCCCGCAATCCGCGCCGCCTCATCGACCCGCACGGCCCCGAGTGGAAAGAAGCCTGCCGCCACCTCGGCCTCGCGGACGAAAAACGCTGCCACACCCTCCCGCTCGCCGCGCCCCGCCGCGTGGCCCGCAATTACCTTTACCATTGTCCATCCTGCCATCGCGAAGTCGCGCGCGTGCGACCCTTCCGCCGCAGTGAGGCGTGCTTGGTCTGTTGCCAGACGCACGCCCGCGGCAGCTATGACCGGCGTTTCCGTTTTCTCCCCGGTAAAGCCCCGCCTCCTCAGCACAGCCTGCGGCAACCCGAGCTTTTTCGGTTGTGCCCCGCCGAGCCCAGTGCGCAGACTTCCCTTCCCCGTAATTCCCTATGAGCCAGAACATCGAATCCCACCTGGTCGAAAACCGGGTGGTCAAACCGTCCCGGAAATTCAGCAAGAAGGCGCGGATCAAAAACATGGCGGACTACAAGCGCCTGCACGCTGCCGCGCTCAAAAACCCGCCGAAATTCTGGGCCAAAGAGGCGGCCGAACTCCAATGGGGCCGCAAATGGAAATCCGTCCTGAAGTGGAAGGTTCCCTTCGCCCGCTGGTTCGACGGCGGCACACTCAATGTCGCCGAGAACTGCGTCGACCGCCACGCCGCCAGCGACCGCAAAAACAAAGCCGCCATCATCTGGGAAGGCGAACCGGGCGAAAAACGAACTCTCACCTACGGACAACTCCACCGCAAAGTCTGCCTCTTCGCCAATGTCCTCAAACGCAACGGGGTGAAAAAGGGCGATCGGGTCATCATCTACATGCCGCTCGTTCCCGAAGCCGTCATTGCCATGCTGGCCTGCGCACGAATCGGCGCGGTGCACTCGGTCATCTTCGGCGGGTTCAGTGCGGACAGCATCCGCGACCGCATCGCCGACTGCGGGGCGACCTGCGTGGTCACGGCCGACGGTGGCTTCCGTCGAGGCACCATCGTTCCACTCAAGCACAATGTCGATGCCGCGCTTTCCGGTAAGACCACAATCAAAAAAGTGATCGTCTTCAAGCGAGCGAACAATGAGATCCACATCCAGGAAGGACGCGACGTCTGGTGGCATCGCGAATTAGAATACGTCAATGCCGACTGCCCCATCGTCCACCATGACAGCGAGCACCCGCTTTTCATCCTCTACACCAGCGGATCAACCGGAAAGCCCAAGGGCATTCTTCACACCACGGCCGGCTACCTCACCCAGACCTATGCCACGACGAAATACGTTTTCGATCTTCGCGAGGACGACATCTACTGGTGCACGGCCGATGTCGGTTGGATCACCGGACACAGCTATCTCGTCTACGGTCCCCTCGCCAACGGCGCGACTTGCCTCATGTATGAGGGCGCTCCAAACTGGCCCGACCCGGATCGCTTTTGGCGCATCATCGAGAATTACGGTGTGACCGTTTTCTATACCGCACCGACCGCCATCCGCGCCTTCATCAAATGGGGCGACGAATGGGTCGACAAACATGATCTGTCCTCGCTGCGCCTTCTCGGCACGGTCGGCGAACCGATCAATCCGGAAGCCTGGATGTGGTATCACAAAAAAATCGGCGGCAGCCGCTGTCCGATCGTCGACACGTGGTGGCAGACGGAAACGGGCGCGATCATGATTTCCCCGCTCCCCGGTGCCACGCCGACCAAACCCGGCACGGCAACACTTCCGTTCTTCGGGATCGATGCAGCCATCGTGGACGACAAAGGCAAGGAAGTCGGGCCCAACCAGGGCGGCAAACTCGTCGTGCGCAAGCCCTGGCCCTCCATGCTCCGCACCATTTACGGCGACAAAGCGCGCTATAAGAAAACTTACTGGAGTGAAATTCCTGGTTTCTATTTTACCGGTGACGGTGCGCGGTGTGACAAAGACGGATACTTCTGGATTGTTGGGCGCCTCGACGACGTGCTCAACGTGGCCGGACACCGCCTCGGCACGGCGGAAATCGAAAGCGCACTTGTCGCGCACCAATCTGTAGCCGAAGCCGCGGTGGTTGGACGGCCCGACGAACTCAAAGGGCAGGGCGTCGTCGCCTTCGTCACCCTGAAACAAGGCGAGAAGCCCAGCCCCGAACTGCGGGAAAAACTGCGCAAACACGTCGGTCAAGCCATCGGCGCTATCGCCAAACCTGATGATATCCACTTTGCCGAAGCCCTGCCCAAAACGCGCAGCGGCAAAATCATGCGCCGTATTCTCAAAGAAATTGCCAGCGGCAAAGAAGTCAAAGGTGACACCACCACCCTTGAGGACTTCAGCATCCTCGCGAAACTCAAGCTGCAAGATTCATAGAAAGACAAGCCACAGCCGAGTCTGCGAGACAGCCGAAGGCAAATAGAAGAGGATAAACGGCTAGGATAAGACCCGATCGCGTTGACACGCGATCAGGTCAATACGTTCCGGAAGACACTGTTTTGTTCCGGTGTCAGCCGGCACAAAACTTATCCTCTTTCATCTTCTTCAATCCGTGGCCTGCCTTTTCCTGTCTCCATTTCCAGGAACCAAACGTTAATCTCAAGCCATGGACAAATTCCTCATCACCGGCGCATCAAGCGGCATCGGCCGCGCAGTTGCCATCCGCCTGGCCTCTCGCGGGGCCAAACTCACTCTCAGCGGCCGCTCGGAAACCAAACTCGCCGAAGTCGCCACCGCCTGCACAGGCGCCGCCTACATCGAAAGCATCGCCTCCGACCTCACCGTCCCCCACGCCGCGGAATCGCTCGTCGCCAAGGCCAATGAATCCATGGGCGGGATCGATTGCGTCATCCATTGCGCCGGCATCGGCCTGATCAAACCGGCAGCCGACACCACCGACGCCGAATTCAGCAAGATCGTGAACACCAATCTGCGCGGCACGTTCCTCATCGCGCAGTCCGCCTGCAAAGTCATGGCTGCGCAGAAGCACGGACTCTTCATCACCCTCCCCGGCATTCTCGGCAAAGCCGTGATGAAAAATGCCGCGGCCTACATCGCGAGCAAGTTCGGCGTGACCGGACTGATCAAGGCCTTGGCCCAAGAATACCAGCGCAGCGGAATCCGGTTCTGTCTTTTTTTTCTTGGCGGCGTCGACTCCCCGTTTTGGGACGAAATCAACATGGCGGTGCAACGGGACAAAATGATCCCGGTTTCCACTGCGGCCGACCTTATTCTCCAAGCGATCGACGCTCCGCCGCACCTTGTTTTGGCCGAAGTCGTTCTGCAACCGGAAAGCCACCAACTGGTTTGAAGAGAGGCTTAACTCGGTCTTCTCCGGATGGCATCTCTTCGGACCTAAACCGAAAGCACTCGATGCCGAAGGTAGCACCTAGACAATCGCACGGTCCAAGTCGCGTGGTACCTGGACTTTTTCGCCGAGCGCAGCTGCCCGGGAGCGTCTGGGTGCCGGACGTGCGGTTAAAGAATCTTTTCAGGATCAGTTAAAACGGAAGAGCGCGGTTCCCGTGTAAGTCGGCCCGGGCCGGCCAGTAGGGCCGGTAAAGGAGACGGCCACGTCCTTCAGGCCGGAGGACGCTCCGGACGGAATATTCAGGGTGCCGCTCACGGTCGTGGTGGATTTTCGCACCGGGGAGGCCAGCGCGATGCCGCCGACCGAGGCGGTGGTAATCGGCGCGCTGTCCGGCGGCAGTCCGGGTGTGCCGGCAAGAGCCTGGATCGTGATGACGACAGCGTAGGATTGTCCGCTATTGCCTGAAGCCGGGGCAATGGATGTGACCCCAGCGTTGCCGCCCCCGTCGTCGCCCCCGCCGGCATTGGAAGGTGTACCGCGGTATTTGCGGATGGTGAACGGGTAAGAAATCTTCATCGTCTGGAACTCGTCCGCAACCTGCGCCATTCCATTGGCCTTGAGCACGGAAATCATGTTGGTCACAAACTGGTAAAACGTCGAAAAGGAAGATGAATCGGTGCCAGGAACACTCACCCCGTTCATCGTAAAGCCCGCCTTCAGGGCGCTGGCGTAGATCGCATCGTCCGCCCATCCGGACGGCAAGAGGTTGTGTTTCGCCAGTATGCTACGGATGTCATAACCGAAATACGGACTGATCTCACGCCCCACGAAGCCGTTGGGATCTGCATCCAAACTCATTACATAGTGGTAAATCCCCTCCGGATATTCCGGAGTCGGCGAAAAGAGCCCGTTGCACTCATCAAGGTCACCGCTAGCCACCGCGTACAACGGATTGCCAGCCGCGTCGGCACTCCCCGTATAGCTGCTCTTGAGCAGTTTGCTCTGTCGGTTCGAGTCTTTCCAACCGACCGGCCCGTAGACCGGCCAGCCGTCGAGCGCGAAACCGATGAGCGGGGAGTGTCCGCCCGAAGCAAGAAGAGCGTCGATCTCGTCGCACTTCTCTTTCTCCGACTGCCAGACGTCGCCTTTGAGCAGACGCAGGCACGTGGGATATTTGTGGTAGTGGTAGACGCCAGTAAGCTGCGGATGCCCGCAGCAGCCGGAGAAAATACGCCCAGTGGCTGCTGTCTGGTTCGAATCCTCGAACGGATTGTAAATCGGCATGCCGTTGATCGCCACGCCGACCGTACCGAGTGCGGTGTCCGTTGACGTGGTATTAGTCACTGGATTGAGCGGAATCCGGAAAGTCTGGGTTGCCACGACAAGGCGGTTCGGGTTGTTGACTCCGGAGCCTCCCGCATTGTTTTCGCTGAACTTGAAAGTTTGGAAGCCACCGCTGACCGGCGCGTTCCATCCGTCGATCACGTTGAAACCGAGAACCGTCGGCCAGTAATTCGGCGCGCCGTTGCCGGTGACAACCATCTGGTTATTGGCACGATCCTCCGTGATGGTTATTGCGTTTTTGGTGGTCACCCCATTGACCGTCAAAGTGGCCGGTCCGCCACTCGCCAGTTGAGCTTGATAATTGGCGATGAAAAGTCTCGAGCGCTGCTCGTAGTTGCTCTCCGCCCGGAAGAAAGCTTGGACGGCATCGGCCGGCAAGGGGACATTGATGTCTGTCGGACCGTTCGAGCCGGTAAAGGGACTGCCTGTGGCTAGAACCCACTATCCGCCGGCAAGGTCGGTCGTCGAGCGGACAAAGTATTGCACACCAGACTCCGCGGTCATGCGAATGCTGATTGTGCCATCGGCGCGATTGACCGGATCGGCACCGGTCAAGGCGAGCGGCGCGGCGGGCAAAACGGGGGCACTCAGGACAAGAAGGGCGAGGAGGAAACAGGAGCGGGATGGCCTTGATGAACTGGGTAGACCGCTAGTCATAATACACCTGCTGGAACCCCGCAATGGGCAACGCGTTGCGCGGGCAGCTTCGTCTGAAGGACAATGGCTTGACCCGAAAATAAAAAACCCTCCCCATGGAAAACCATGAGGAGGGTGGATTCTGGCAACGTCCTACTCTCGCGCAACCTAGAGAAGCACTACCATCGGGGCTGCAGCGTTTCACTTCCGTGTTCGGGATGGGAACGGGTGGTTCCACTGCGCTATGATCACCAGAACACGATCCGCGCATGCGCGGGCCGGCTTCTGCCGATCACTCCAATCGCCAAATTTTCAAAGAAGAACTGCGACAAACGTCGTGTTCCTTCACATCTGCATAGAGGCACAACTACCAACAGGTTAGTAAAGTCATGAATTTCATGAGCGACCCCGAAGGGACCTCAGAGGAAAAAAATGACCAAGCCGGACGATCATTAGTATTGCTAAGCTGAACACATTACTGTGCTTACACCCGCAACCTATCAACGTGGTGGTCTACCACGGATCTTCAGGGAGAATTCATCTTGGGATAGGCTTGGCGCTTAGATGCTTTCAGCGCTTATCCTTTCCGAACATAGCTACCCAGCAATGCCGTTGACACGACAACTGGAACACCAGAGGTTCGTCAGACCCGGTCCTCTCGTACTAGGATCTGAACCCCTCAATTCTCCTGCGCCCACAGTGGATAAGGACCGAACTGTCTCGCGACGTTCTGAACCCAGCTCGCGTACCACTTTAATCGGCGAACAGCCGAACCCTTGGGACCTTCTCCAGCCCCAGGATGTGATGAGCCGACATCGAGGTGCCAAACCCTGCCGTCGATATGAGCTCTTGGGCAGGATCAGCCTGTTATCCCTAGCGTACCTTTTGTCCGTTGAGCGATGGCAATTCCACATTCAACCACCGGATCACTTGGACCTACTTTCGTAACTGCTCGACGTGTGTGTCTCACAGTAAAGCTGGCATATATCCATATACTCGTCACCTGATTGCCAACCAGGATGAGCCAACCTTCGTACTCCTCCGTTACTCTTTAGGAGGATACCGCCCCAGTAAAACTGACCGGCTGCCAGTGTCTCCCAGCCGTATAGCGGCATGGGGTTAGATTTTCCAATTTCAAAGGGTGGTGTTTCATTGGCGACTCGCCAACCCCCGCAAGGGTTGGGTCAACGTCTTCCACTTACGCTAAGCATTAAAATCGAAAAACCAGTAACAGCGTACAGTAAAGGTGCATAGGGTCTTTCCGTCCTACTGCGGGTAGGCGGCATCTTCACCGCCATTACAACTTCGCTGAGCTCCTCGTTGAGACAGCGGTCAACTCGTTACACGATTCGTGCAGGTCGGAACTTACCCGACAAGGAATTTCGCTACCTTAGGACCGTTATAGTTACGGCCGACATTCACCGGGACTTGGGCTCGAAGCTTCGCCTTGCGGCTAACCTCTTACCGTAATCTTTCGGCATTGGTCACGTGTCACACCCTATACTTGGTCTTGCGACTTGGCAGAGTGCTGTGTTTTTGTTAAACAGTCGGTTGACCCCTTTCACTGCGGCCTGCCCGAAAGCAGGCACCCCTTTTTCCTAAGTTACGGGGCTAGATTGCCGAGTTCCTTAACGAGGTTTCACTCACGCGCCTTGGTATATTCTACCCACCCACCTGTGTCGGTTTAGGGTACGGGCGGCTGAACGAACACCATCAGGCTTTTCTTGGCTCATGTTTTACCAGATCCGCTTTGTCCGAAGACTCCACGTCCCGCCTTGCGACGGACTGTCACTTTCGATCGACAGACTGACTCCACACAAGCGTCCCTTGATGGCTTAAATTCAGCCGGTGCAGGAATATTAAACCTGCTATCCATCGCTTACGCCTCTCGGCATCAGCTTAGGTCCCGACTAACCCTGGGAGGACGAACCTTCCCCAGGAAACCTTGGGTTTACGGCGGACAGGAATTTCACCTGTCTTATCGCTACTCATGTCTGCATCCTCACTTCTTTGTACTCCACGGTTGGTTACCCTCCCGCTTCGACGCGCAAAGAACGCTCTCCTACCACGCCCGCGCGGCGAACCGCACGAACATCCCGAGCTTCGGTATAACGCTTATCGCCAATCATTTTCGGCGCGAGATCACTCGATGAGTCAGCTATTACGCACTGTTTAAATGATGGCTGCCTCTAAGCCAACATCCTCACTGTTTATGTAACCTCACATCCTTTCCACTAAACGTTATTTAGGCACCTTAGCTGCAGGGCTGGGCTGTTTCCCTTTCGACAATGAAGCTTATCCCCCACTGTCTGACTCCCGTGTTTCATTGTGTGGCATTCGGAGTTTGATTGAATTCGGTAGCCGGGTATGGCCCCTAGTTCATCCAGTGCTCTACCTCCACACATCAGCACACGAGGCTAGCCCTCAAGCTATTTCGGAGAGAACCAGCTATCACCGGGTTTGATTAGTCTTTCGCTCCTACCCACAGTTCATCAGAGGACTTTTCAACGTCCACCTGTTCGGACCTTCAGTGCATGTTACTGCACCTTCATCCTGACCATGGGTAGATCACCTCGGCTTCGGGTCTACTGCCCGCGACTGAACGCCCATTTCGGACTCGCTTTCGCTTCGCCTCCACCCCGTAAGGGCTTAGGCTTGCCACGAACAATAACTCGCAGACTCATTAAGCAAAAGGCACGCCATCGTCCGTTGCCAGACTTTGACACCTTGTAAATGTATGATTTCAGGTTCTATTTCACTCCGCTCGCAGCGGTGCTTTTCACCTTTCCCTCGCGGTACTAGTTCACTATCGGTCGCCAATTAGTATTTAGCCTTATGCCGTGGTCGGCACAGATTCATGCGAAGTTTCACGTGCATCGCATTACTCAGGAACTCCCTAGGCGCTCTCGGATTTTCGGTTACGGGCCTCTCACCCTCTGGGGAGCCGGTTTCCATCGGCTTCACCTAATCTCTGAGCTACCATATCGGGGTCCTACAACCCCGGGAGACAAGTCTCCCGGTTTGGGCTGTTCCGCTTTCGCTCGCCACTACTTACGGAATCGCATTCGCTTTCTATTCCTCCGGTTACTGAGATGTTTCACTTCACCGGGTGTCGCTCCAACCGTCCTATGTATTCAGACGGCGGGGACTGGACATGACTCCAGTCGGGTTACCCCATTCGGAAATCCACGGGTTATAGCGTGTTTGCCGCTAACCGTGGCTTATCGCAGCTTACCACGTCCTTCATCGCCTATTGGCACCAAGGCATCCATCATACACTCTTTGTAGCTTGATCAATCTTCTTACCGCGTCTTGCGACGCGCGTAAATGAATTGAATCTTTATTTCTATAGATTCTCTAACTCTCTTTGAAGTTGTGTTTTACCCTCTATGCAGATGTCAAAGAACGTCGACGTCCATCCCGACGTCTGAAAGTTTTGTTTCGTGCTGTCCATGCTCCGGCCGGCCAGGCGTGGGCCTGACTGGGCTCGAACCAGTGACCCTGCGCTTATCAAGCGCATGCTCTAACCAACTGAGCTACAGGCCCAAAATTATTAGAGTTTTCAGTGGTTCAGTGTTCAGTGATTCAGTTTAACTGAACCAATACTGAAAACTGTAAACTGAATACTTCTCATTGGAGGCAAGGGGATTGATCGCCGTGGCGATCTTTCCTCGTTAGGCTTCGCCTTAAATACGATGCCTCTTCGCTATGCTTGGAGGCAAGGGGATTGATCGCCGTGGCGATCTTTCCAAGGCAGGACTTCGTCTCTCCGGCCAAGCCTCTTTTGGAGGCAAGGGGATTCGAACCCCTGACATCCAGCTTGCAAAGCTGGCGCTCTACCAACTGAGCTATGCCCCCGGGAAAAATATAAATCACCCGGATCGGGCTTTGGCAGAGGGCAGGGCACAAAAACTGAATTGTGGGTTATACGTCATCAGGTGGTCGCGCTTTCACGCGGCCATGGCATTTTGGAACAAACTTCATTCCAAATGTAGCCATCGACCTGAATGTCCGGTCGTAAAACCGGACAGTCTTGCTCCTTAGAAAGGAGGTGATCCAGCCGCAGGTTCCCCTACGGCTACCTTGTTACGACTTCATCCCAGTTACCGCTCATACCTTAGGGCGCTGCCTCCTTGCGGTTGGCGCGCGCACTTCGGGTACAAACGACTCCCATGATGTGACGGGCGGTGTGTACAAGACCCGGGAACGTATTCACGGCGCCGTAGCTGATGCGCCATTACTAGCGATTCCGGCTTCATGGAGGCGAGTTGCAGCCTCCAATCCGAACTGGGCCCGACTTTGGTGATTTCCTCCACCTTGCGGTCTCGGATCCTTCTGTGTCGGGCATTGTAGTACGTGTGCAGCCCTGGCCGTAAGGGCCATACTGACTTGACGTCGTCCCCACCTTCCTCCCCGTTGAACAGGGCAGTCTGAACAGAGTGCCGGAGACTCACGTCTCCATGGCAACAGTTCACAGGGGTTGCGCTCGTTGCGGGACTTAACCCAACATCTCACGACACGAGCTGACGACAGCCATGCAGCACCTGTGCAAATTGTGTATTGCTACACTCACCGGCTTTCACCGGATTAGAGATGCATGTCAAGGCCAGGTAAGGTTCTTCGCGTTGCATCGAATTAAGCCACATACTCCACCGCTTGTGCGGGTCCCCGTCAATTTCTTTGAGTTTTAATCTTGCGACCGTACTCCCCAGGCGGCACGTTTAACGCGTTAGCTCCGGCACGGAAGGGGTCGAATCCTCCCACACCAAACGTGCACCGTTTACTGCCAGGACTACCGGGGTATCTAATCCCGTTTGCTCCCCTGGCCTTCGTGCCTCAGTGTCAGGAATTGCCCAGGCATTCGCCTTCGCCACTGGTCTTCCTCACGATATCTACGCATTTCACTGCTACACCGTGAATTCCAATGCCCTCTACAATCCTCTAGCAAAGCAGTATCGAATGCAGTTTCCAAGTTGAGCTTGGAGATTTCACATCCGACTTACCTCGCCACCTACGCACCCTTTACGCCCAATGAATCCGAACAACGCTTGAGACCTCTGTATTACCGCGGCTGCTGGCACAGAGTTAGCCGTCCCTTCCTCTTCAGATACTATCAACACACGGCCAGTTAAACCATGTGCCTTGTTCTCTAATGACAGGAGTTTACAATCCGAAAACCTTCATCCTCCACGCGGCGTCGCTCCATCAGGGTTTCCCCCATTGTGAAAAATTCTCGACTGCTGCCACCCGTAGGTGTCTGGACCGTGTCTCAGTTCCAGTGTGGCTGGTCGTCCTCTCAGACCAGCTACCCGTCATAGCCTTGGTGAGCCGTTACCTCACCAACAAGCTGATAGGCCGCGAGCCCCTCGAGAAGCGCCAGGTTACCCCGGCTTTGGCGTCAGGAAGATGTCTTCCTTGGCCATATGCGGTATTAATTCGCCTTTCGGCGAGCTATCCCCCACTTCACGGCAGGTTGCTCACGTGTTACGCACCCGTTCGCCACTAGACTTTTTCCTGTATTGCTACAGAAAAAAATCTCGTTCGACTTGCATGTCTTATCCACGCCGCCAGCGTTCGTTCTGAGCCAGAATCAAACTCTCCGTTGAAAGTTAGCTGGTACCACCCTTGCGGGTTGAGTACCAAATTCTGACATAATATCTCCCGCCAGTTGCTAAAACCGACGGGCGACGGACCTTGCGGTCCAATTTATGTCGCATAAAAAAACTGCTGACGATAACCCACAATTCAATTTTTGTGGTTACCCTCTGAATTTACTTTCAGAGTCAGGATTTCAAAAATCAACAAGCGCTCTCTCCAAGTCGACGACGAACGGGAAGGTTGTGGCCTCGCCGCAAATAGTGACCGAAAAAAGAGCGCGAACCGATTGATTCGGTCCCCATTTAAGGGGATGAAGATATTGCCAGAAAACAGCACAGAGTCAACCGCCTTTTTGAAAAAATCTTAAAGTTTTTTTCGAGGCTCCCCTGCGGGCCGGATCTCCAAGATCGTAGGGTATTGGACCGGACCCTCAAACGAACGTTCAAAAAAACTTTCCCCGTGGTCCAAAAAGCGGAAGCGACGGACCCATTTCCGCCCCCGCTTTCGGTCCGCCACCGCGAACCAAGGCTCCTTGTCTCGCGCCCCCCCGTTTGTCATCTTGGTCTCCGAGCCGTGACTCTCCCCAACCAACTCACCGTCCTGCGCCTTTTTCTGACCGGTATGTTTGTCATAGCAAGCGAAAGCGGCATGGCGTGGGGTGCCACCGTGGCCGCCCTTGCCTTCGGGCTCGCCGTCCTCAGCGATTACCTCGACGGCGTCCTGGCCCGCCGGTTCGGCTGTGAAACCGACTTCGGGCGCCTCATGGATCCGCTGGCCGACAAAGTCCTCATCGCCGCCGCACTGGTCTGTCTGGCCTGGTCGCATGACATCCCGGCATGGGCCGCCATCATCCTTATCTCCCGCGATTTTCTCATCACCGGACTGCGTCAACTGGCCCTTAGCCACGGCACCGTGCTCGCCGCCGATCCGGCGGGCAAGACCAAGACCGCATCCCAGATGCTCATGATTGGTTTTTTTCTGCTGCGCGACGCGAGCGGTGAATTTTTCGCCATCGGTCTCTGGCCGGGGTGGGTCATGAGCGCCGGGCAGGTCCTTCTCTGGGCCAGCGTGGGTCTCTCCATTTATTCCGGATGGCGCTATGCACGAGCCCATTGGCGAGTTGTCGTCCGAAGTAGCGGATCGTGATCCTTGGCCGGTGGGTAAGGACAGGCGATCTCCTGCCCCGCTGAATCACCATGGTCTCCCGAGCCGCTCCTCTTGGCCCGTGGGCCCCCTGCGACAACCTTTCTTCTCATCCCGTCGTGGTCCGCGTAGAAGAGAAGCCATGCTTCTCACCCGCGCGGAAATGCAACACGTCGAGCAAGCGACATTTTCCCGCGGCATCCCGGCCGACGTCCTGATGGAAACAATCGGCGCGAAGCTGGCGCGCTTCGTCACCCAATTTTTCCCCCGGCCCGGATTGGTCGTGTGCTATGCGGGCAAGGGTCACAACGCTGGCGACGCCTTTGTCGCCGCGCGGCACCTCGCGGTGCTGGGGTGGCGGGTCTTGGTCCGCACCCCGTTCCAGCCGGAAGATTTCGCCCCGCTGACCCGCGACAAATTCCATGTCCTGCATTCTTCGGTTTTGCGCGACCCTTTCCGTCCATCCACTCCGCAGGATGGCCCGCTCGTCCAACTTGATGCTTTGGTCGGCCTCGGCTCGCGAGGCTCCTTGCGGGAACCACTCGCTGCCCTCGCTCTCGAGATGAACGGGGCGCGACGTGCCGCCAACGCGAAAACGGTGGCCGTTGATTTTCCATCCGGCCTCGACCCCGAAACCGGCCTTCCGGGCGACCCCTGCGTCGAAGCGGATTTCACGGCGACCGTCGGCTTGGCCAAGACCGGCTTGGTGGCCGATGCCGCGGTCAACCACGTGGGACGTCTCGGCCTTCTCGATTCGCCGGACTTTCTCCGTCCGGAGGCGGCCAATGCCGGGGAATTGCTCACCGCTCCCCTGCTGCGCCGTCACTGGCCGCCACGCGCTTTCGACACCAACAAGGGAATGTGCGGGCGCGCTGTCCTGCTCGCCGGCTCGCGCGGCACGCTGGGCGCAGCACACCTCTGCGCGGCAGGTGCCGTGCGGGGCGGGGCAGGACTGGTTTCGCTCGGCGCGTTGCCCGACGTTTATGACCTGCTCGCCGCGACGATGATTCCCGAGGTCATGGTGCGCCCGCTGACCAAGCTCACCGATATTTTCAATTTTCCGGTCGACGCCATCGGGATCGGTCCGGGGCTCGGCAGCGGACAAGAGGCGCGGACTTTGCGCGTCGTGCGCGAAGCTCCGTGCCCCACGGTAGTCGATGCCGATGCTTTGACCGTGATCGCCCACGCCGGACTGCAGCATGTCGACCAGGCCAAGGGCCCGCGGTTGCTCACCCCTCACCCGGGTGAAATGCAACGTCTCCTCGCCGGCCGGAAAATCAGCGACCGCAGCCAAGTGGCCCGCGATTTTACCGACCAGCATGCGGTCACCCTCCTGCTCAAAGGCGCGCGCACCGTCATCGCCCAACGGGGTCTCCCCCTCCGCTACAACACGACCGGTCATCCCGGCATGGCCACCGGCGGCATGGGAGACGTCCTGACCGGGGTGTGCACCGCACTGCTGGCCCAAGGGGCCGACCCCTACCAGGCTGCATCGATCGGTGCCTGGGTTTGCGGGCGTGCCGCCGAAATTGCCATGGTGCAAGGTGCCTCCACCGAATCGCTCACCCCGAGCGATGTGCTCGAGAAACTCGGTTCCGCCTTCCGGTCACTCCGCGCGGGGGACTTTTAGCGCCAAGCGCGGTTCGCGGAGGGCGCTTTTGCCTCCTCCACAGCCCTCCGAGAGAAGGGGCCATGGCATCAGCCTTGACCGGCAAACCCAGTGGCTAAATTTTCGAAGACTTCGACCGCCGCGTCAGTCTTGCCCCAGAGTCATCAACGTTTGGGCAAACCGGAAACAGTAGTAAGAATGCCCGTGATCATCGAATAAGCCACCAAACCGACGAAGAGCGCGACCATAAGAATAACCATGGGCTGGATCAGTGCGGTGACCCGTTCGATCACCACGGAAAGTTGCTTGTCATAGCTTTTGGCACTGCGCTCGAGCGCGGCTCCGAGGTCGCCGGTTGTTTCCCCGACTTGGATGATGTCGATCATGGTCGGCGGAAAAAATTGCACCCGCTGGATGGCTCGCGACAACTGGGCTCCGTCCTGCACGTTTTCGGAAATACGCTCGAGTTGCGTCTGCAGGTAGACATTGGGCGTCGCATTGCGGATGAGTTGCATCGACTGCATGAGCGAGACGTCATTGTTGAGCAGGGTGGCCAGCGTCTGGGTGAACTGAGCGTAAAAACGCATGCGCAACAACGGCCCGAAGATGGGGAGTTGCAGCTTGGTGCGGTCCCACCAGATCCGCCCGTCTCCCTTGCTCGTCAAATGCCGGAAGCCGAGAATACCGGCCGCGAGGACAATAAGGATGACCCACCAATAGGATCCGAAAAACTCGCTGGTGCCGATGAGCATTCGCGTGGCGAAGGGCAAAGACTGCCCGGTCTTGCCCAGCAGCGCGGTCAACTGCGGGAGGAGGAAGGTCATGAAAATAACGAGCAGGGCGATGCCGGCGGCAAAAATGACGGAGGGATAGATCAGCGCGCTGGTCACGCGGCGCTGCAGGTCGCCCATCATGGTGAGGAACTCGACTTGGCGCTTGAGGATTTTCGAGACCGTGCCGCTCGCTTCCCCGGCTTTGACCATGTTGCAATAAAGGTCGGAAAAGCTCGGACTGGCTTTTTTCAACGCGGCGGAAAAGGTGGCGCCTTCGCGCAGCGACTGGCGCGCGCTGGCGGCCACCCCGCTGAGCGAGGATTTGTCCTGCCGTTGTTCGATGACCTGCAAGGCGCGGTCGAGCTTGAGGCCGGCCTCGAGCAGTTCGCACAATTCCTCGGTGAAGAGAAGGACTTGTGCGCGGTTGAGGTTGTTGTCGCTGGAGGCAGAGGCGCCCGCGGCGGCCGCCGCGGCTGCTTCGGCCCCTTTGGCCGCGAGAGAAAATGGCTGGAGGTTCTGTTGCCGGAGTTTGGCAAAGGCGTCCTGACGGCTGAGGGCCTCGAGTTCCCCCGAAATCTTGCCGCCCCCGGCCTGCAAAGCTTGGTAGACAAAGAGCGGCATTACTCGTCCTGGGCACTGAGGTCGGAAGTGGTGACGCGCATGACTTCCTCGATCGTGGTGGTTCCGGTGGCGACCTTGTCGAAACCGTATTTGCGCAGGGGACGCATGCCTTCTTTTTCCGCCGCAGGCCGCAATTCGGCGGCGGTTTTGCGCTGGGTGATCAGTTCCTGCAGCTTTGGCGTGACCAGGCAAAGTTCCATGATGGCGAGACGACCCTCGTAACCCGATTGGCGGCAATTCTCGCATCCGACGGCGCGCATGATCTTGCTCTCATATTCCGGCGGAAATCCGATGCTGCGCAGGTAGGCCAGCGAGTAATCACCCGGCTGGGCGGGCGCCTTGCAAAACGGACAAAGTTTGCGCACGAGACGTTGGGCGATGAAGGCGCGGACCGCGCTGGCCACGAGGAAGGGTTCGACGTTCATGTCGAGGAGGCGGGTGATGCCGCCGACCGCATCGTTGGTGTGAAGGGTGCTGAAAACCAAGTGACCGGTGAGGGCGGCACGAATGGCAATTTCGGCCGTTTCATAGTCGCGCATTTCGCCGACCATGATGACGTTCGGATCACCGCGGAGGAAACTGCGGAGAAGGTTGGCGAAGGTGTTGCCGATCTCGGGTTGGACCGCGCTCTGGTTCACCCCGGCCAACTTGTGCTCGACCGGGTCTTCGATGGTGAGAATGCGGCGCTCCTTGGTGTTGAGTCCGGAGAGAAAAGTGTAAAGCGTCGTTGATTTTCCGCATCCGGTCGGGCCGGTGACGAGAATGATGCCGTTGGGCAGGGCGAGGAGTTCGCGGACCTTTTTGACGTAATCCTCATCGAGCCCGAGGCGCTCAAGACTGAACACTTCCTTGCCGAGGAGACGCAGGCTGATGCTTTCGCCGTTGATCGTCGGAATTGAAGCGACACGGACATCGATGGGTTGCCCGCCCAACTCAAGGCTGATCCGCCCGTCCTGCGGGCGGCGGTCTTCGCCCAGGTCGAGGCCGGCGGTGAGCTTGAGGATGTTGATGACCGAGCGCTGGAGCTTGCGCATCTGGACGGGAACGGGAACTTCCTGCAGCACGCCATCAATGCGGTAGCGGACGCGGAGGTCGTCAGAGAGCGGTTCCACGTGGATGTCGGTGGCGCGCTCGCGCAGGGCCTCACGGATGACTTGGTTGATGAACTTTTTGACCGACGCCTCTTCCGATTCGTCCTCGTCGAGGACGTTGACTTGTTCGCCGCGACCGAGATCGATGTCCTCCTCCATGCCGCGACCTTCGAGCAGTTCCTCGAAGGTTTCGGCCCCGATTCCGTAGACTTGGCGCAAGGCGGGCAAAATGCCTTTGCGCGTGTAGATTTCGTAGCGTACTTGCTGCGGTACGGCTTCGGCCACCGCTTGCCGTGCGAGCAGGTCGAAGGGATCGTAGGTCAACAGGGTGATCGAGTCGTCATTGGTCTCGACCGGGAGCAGTTGGTAGCGCAGGGCGATGCGAGCTGGCAGCTTGGCCCGCATTTCCGGGGTGGCTTTGGCCACATCCGCCCCGCCCCACCGGAGGTGAAATTTGTCGGCCAATTCACGGTAGAACCCGTTTTCGTCGATCTCGGTGCTGTCGAGCAAAGCGCGCATGAGGGACGACTGGATCCGCGCCGCGTCCTGCAGCGATGCGGTCACTTTGTCCCGGTCGGCCGCGCCGTGGCGCGCGGCGAGCTCCACCAGTTCGGGAATCAAGGCCATGCTTTGCCCTTTCCCCTAGGTGGCCGATCTTTTCTTTTTGCCGGGAGTCGGCGTCGGCTTGGGCTTGGGGTCCGGCGCATACTCTTGGTAGTCGATTCCAGCCGGCCGCAGCGGATCGCGCGGTTTGCGGACCCGGCCGTCGGGCGTGAGCATGGGTGAGTCGTTGATCACCGGGGTGCGTCCCAGTTGCCAGGCGTCCGCCTCGTCATAAACCTCGTCCCCCAGCTTGGTGCGGTAACGCTCCTCGGCGCTGGCCACCGCGGTTTCGGCGTCATCTTCGACCACGGTGGGCTGGAGGAGAATCAGGAGTTCCTGGCGCTCCACCGCCCGCGTGGTTTGCTTGAAAATGTAGCCGAGCACGGGCAGCCGCATCAGGAAAGGCAAGCCTCCGTCGTCTGCCTTGGTCTTTTCGATGATCAGACCGCCCAGCACTACCGTGCCGCCACTGGGCACGGTGACCGTGGTGGTCAGTTCCTGGGCTCCGACGACTGGCGCCTTGTTCCCGCTGCCGAAAGTCTCCTCACGGAGCACGTTGTTGTTCGTCTGCACGATAACCAGGGTGACATCCCGGTTGGCATTGATCAGGGGGAGCACTTCGAGCTTAAGCAAGACATCGAGATAGGTAATATTGGCGGTGACGCCGGCGTTCTGGTTCGGACCGACCCCAGTGATGGAGGTGGAGGTCAAAGTGCTGCTGGTGTAAGGCACGCGCTGGCCCGAGCTGATCACCGCCTTCTTGTTGTTCGTGGTGTAAACGACCGGGCGGGAGATGATCTTAAACTTGCCGGTCTTCTCGAGGGCCCGCACGTAGTAATCAAGCGAGTTGGCAATGGTTCCGTAAAGGGTCAGGCCGCTAACGGCGCCAGCGGCCAGCGAGGCGGGGGTAATGAGGTCCGGCGCGGTGAAGCCGGCGTTGGCGTTGCTGAGCGGATTGAGCAATGCACCGCCCACGCTGCTGCCGTCCTTGCTCTGGTTGCGCAGGAAATAGTTGAAACCGAATTCCATATCGTCTTTCAAATTTAGTTCCCCGATCACGGCCGCGATGTAAACCTGACGCGGCCGCACATCGAGCAGACCCAGAAGCTGGGCCACTTTCTGGCGGCTGTCCGGTGGCCCGATAGCGATGATCGAATTGGCGCTTTTGTCGGCGATGAGTTTGGTGTTGCCGACGATGACCGATTCGGGGGCCACATCGGCGGTAGGTTCCTTGATCCGGTCGGGCCGACTGGTGCCGCCACCCGCACCAGCCCCCGACTCGGAACCCATACCTTGTCCAAAGTTGGAACCACTATCGATCGTAGCTCCATCTGCCCTGGCACGCGATGTCGCGCCGCCTGTTCCCTCCTCCTCGCCTTCCGAAAGCAAGTCCTGCAGGACCGGGAGCACATCGCCGGCGGCGACAAACTGCAGCGGACGCTCGAGCACGGAATCGAGCGGCACAGGCGAGTCAAGTTGCTCGATGAGTTGCTTAATGTAGGGGAAGTTGATCGGCCGCGTAACGACAAGAATGCGGTTGGTGCGCGGATCGGCAACGATTTGCGTTTCGCCGATGACAAGATTGGACTCGAACTGACCGGCACCCGCCCCACCGAGGGAAGCTTGGATAACTTGTCCCTGCGCATCGACCTGAGGGGCGGCGCCGGGTTGACCCGGAGTTCCGGCGCCCTCTTTCCGCTCCTCGAGCAAGGTTTGCAGAAGTTCGACCACCTTCTCGGCGTCGGCCCGTTTGAGGTCGACAAATTCGGTCATGACCTGCGCGGGCGGCACATCGACCATGGCTTGAAGAGCGATGAGTTGCTGGATGATCGGGACGTTTTCCGTGATGAGCACGGCCTGCACGTTGGGTACCGGGGTGAAGGAGGTGTACGCCTTGGGCGGACTGACAAAGGTCTGAAAAAGTTGCGCGGCTTCTTGGGGCGCGAGGTAGCTGAGCTTCATGAAATAGCTGACCACCTGGTCGGTAGCCGGCAGCATGTAGGGTGTGGAGAAGAGCGGGATGCCCTCGGCGCGGGGAAATTTCGACGGACCGAGGATTTTCACCGTCTTGTCGTCGACCGGGACGAACGAATAGCCGTTAAGCAGGAGCGAGGCCTCGATCAGGCGGATAGCCTCGCTGCGCGGAACCTCTCCGGGCACAACAATGGTCAGCGGTTGCCCCTGAGCGAGCATGGAGTCGCGCACAAGACGCTTATCGGTCAGCACTTCGTAGAGGCTGAGGATTTCGTTGACCGAGGTGTTGGGAAAGGTGAGTCGCACGGTTGGTTCGGGCGGGACCGGAGGCGTCGCGGAGGCGGGAGGCGCTTGGGGTGGAGGGAACCTAGGATCGACCGCGACAGGGATCAGCGGCGCGGTCGGTGAGGCTTCGGGCATGGCAGCCGGAGCCGGTGGGACGGGAGCGGGGTCGATGTTCTCGGGCGGAGCAACGTCCGGCGCGGGGACGTCATCCTGGGCAAAGGTCGGGGACACGGCCAGAAAGACCACGACCAGCCAAGCAGAGGCGAAAATTGGGGAACAAAAGCGACCCATTGCTGGAATTAAAGCATGCCTAGCAAGTTTCTCAAGGCGCCGCGGGAATAAGTGCCCGCCGCCGGATGACCCGGGGGGGCGGCATTTGCCCTTGACCGCCTTGCACTTGTCCATTCGCCGGGGTGCCCGGACCGGGTTGTCCCGGTACCTGGGCGGCGGGGACGGCCCCGGGAAAAGCGGCGACCTGCGGGGGCATGCCGGGTGGCGATGGTGAAGCCACCTGCGGCATGGGCCGGGGCGGTGGCATGCCGGGTTGGGGCATTCCCGGAGCCATGGCAAGACCGGCATCAAAGCGCACTACACCAACCTCCGCGCCTTGGCGCAGTGTGGCCGAGGAGTCCTCATATTTCCGCTGCACATCGACTTGCACCAAGGAGACACCACTCTCCAAAGTGTTCGCTTTGACCATCAGGCGATTTTGCGTGGCGCGCTCCATGACGAAAGCAATGGGTTCGCCGTTGATCTCCGCAATACCGGTGAGGGCGAAGCGTTGGGCCAGGCCGGCCGATTCGACCGGCGGGGCGACGGATTCCAGTTGGAAAGGAGAGCGCTGCCACAAAGGTTCGTAACGGGAAAGGGGAAAGGCTGGCGTGGTGATGCCTTCTTCGGCGGGTGGAACAGGTTCCCCCTCAGCCGGCGGATCCGCCTCCGCGAGAGGCAAGGGTGTCGGCGAAGGGGTGGCTGCAGGTGGCTTTTCTTCGCCTTCGACCCCGGTCGGCCGCGTCTCGACCCGAGGAACCTTGAGCAGGTCAGAGGGATCTAGCTTCTCTTCTTCGGCCCAAGCGGATGCTGCAAGGCCGAAAAAAAGCGGGGTAGCGGCAAGAGAAAGCAGTGCGCGTTTCATTGTCCTCCTCCCTGCACCGGACGATACCATCGCGCTACCTCGACGTCCGCGATCACCTCGGGAGGTTCGCCGCTTTTGATCGAGATCTGCTTGACGGCGCGGAACGCTTTGGGCTGCTGCAACTCGTTGAGCCATTTGACCAGCGACTCCATCTTGCCTTTGACCTGAGAGGAATCGAAAACCTCGGCATACGTTCCGGCGTCCGACTGGGTCCCCGCGTCACGCCGAGTGTAAGAAAGCCCGGCATTCTTGGCGCTGCTCTCGACGAATTCGTAGAACTTCGCATCGTCATCCGTCGTCGTGACATCGTCCCCGGGCTGGTGCTGGTCGAGCCACGCCGCGCGTTCCTGCCAGATCGTTTTCTCCTCAAGAATGGCACGGCCTTCGGTCAGCTGGCTCTGGAGCTGCACGATGCTGCTTTGCAGCGCACGTTGGCGATTGAGGAAGGCCTGCAGACCCAGGACGTTGAGCAGCACGAAAAGCGCGCCGATCAAGGCGAGGAGTAGTTTTTTTTCCTTAGCCGTCAGTGCTCTCATCGTTCGCCTCCTCTCCTTCCACCGCCGCCGCGCCGTGACGCACGCCGTCGATCTGAAAACGGGCGCTGCCGGTGGGCAACGGACGCGGGTTTTCCATTGTCCAATCGTAGGCCGTCAGGTCCGGATTTTTGCGCACATCTTCCTGGAAACGCTGCGCCGCCTGCAAGGTCGACGCCTCCCCGGCCAGCACCACACGATCCACCTTCATCTGGAACAGGGTCAAACGCACGCCATCCTTGGGCAACAAGCGGGCCGTTTGATAAAGCACCTCCAGCGGGTAACCGAGCGGGTCAAGGGCCGGTTCCATCGCGCCCCAACGCTGCATGGCCGTGCGCACCGCATCCACTTCGCCCGCCTCACCGGCAATCGTGGTCCGCAACGATTCGGCCCGCCACCAAAGCCAGAGCGTGCTGGCCGCCAAAGCCAGCACCAAGAAGAAGTAAACGGACGCCGCCAAAAGCACAATTTTCTGCCGCTGGGCACCCGTCTCCTTGGTCCGCTGCAGGACGCGGACCGGCAGGGGAAGGCAATCGAGCGGAGCGGGCGGACGCACCGGCGGAGGAAATTTTTCCGCCGTGAGGTCGACGCCTCCGGCGCTCCGCCAGTCCGACAAGTCCGGCACGTCGGCACCTTGATAATAAAGGATGACACGCCCGCTGCCGTTCAGCATGCGCCCCGCATCAAGCGAGGTCTGCATCAGCCAAATTTCCAGCGCCATCCGGGACGACGGTATTTTTTCGGCGAGCGGTTGGAAGTGAAGTAATCGGTCCCCGCGCGTGACCCCGGCGACCCATCCTCCTTCCTCCTCCCATACCGTGACCGCATCCGGGGCGAGTGGCAGGCAGGAAGGCGAGACGGCGTATTCGGTCACATCGCCATGCCAATAGCGCGGTGCCAGATTCGAAGGCAAAACAATGGCATGGAGCAAGGCCTCATGGCCCTCACGCGCCACCTCTTGCCAGGAAAAGGAGGTCAACTCGCGCGAGCGGCCGGCCAGTCCGCGCAATTCCAACTGGGTGAAAATGAGGTCGCCGAACAAAGACGGATCCTCGGCCGGCACCCAGACGGCAATGCAAAATGCCCGGCGTACCGGTACGGCGACAAGGGCCCCGGCCTCGGGTTCCAATTCCGACAAGTCCACCGCCTGGCCTTTCTCGCACCAAGCCCCGGCCTCGTCTTGCTCCCACTTCTCCCAACCGGCAGAGGCCGGACGGAAGAGAGCGCGCCGGGTCTGGCGCGGGGGTTTTATTTTTCCTCCCATAACAGGTAAGTGGCAGTTTCTCCGCCCTCGCCCGATGCGGCGACCACGGAGATCCGACGGGAACGCTCGCCCACCACGCCGCGGCTATCAATTCTTTTGACCGAACTCTCTGTGGTGAGGCGGCCCATGATTTGTTCCAGCGGCAGGGTCGAACCAGCCAGCCAGCCGGCGACTTGGCCGACATCGTCGAAACGCAGATCGTCTTCCGAAGGCTCGATCTCATCGCTGCCGCGGCGCTGCTGCAGGATGCCTTGGACCATTTCCGGGGTGGCGCCCGTCACGGCCTGGAGCACGTCAGCCTCCGCCTCGTTCACGTCGATCAAGCCGTCGCCGAAAATGGTGAAGCTCTCGGCCCAATCGGGCTTGAGCGCGGCAAGCTTTTCCATGTCGAGCACGCGGCCCATTTCCGGCACGCTGCGGAACGGGCGGTTGGCCGGGGCGTCGGTGATGCCGACCGCTTCGTATTCCGTGCGCTCCGCCCCGCCGAACCCCGTGCGGAACTCATCCTCGTCGACCCAGTCGGTCAGCTTGTCGATCAGGGCATTGCCCTCGTCCGCAGTGAGCCCCCACAAAGTGAAAAGATTCAACATGGTGATACGGTCCTGGTCCTTGAGCAATCGATTGAGGTTGAAACGCGCCCCCTCCCCACGGATGCGGACCTCCATGCGTTCGCCCGCGCCGAGATCGCGGTTGAGCAATTCGGTGTCATCACGCTTGACCTGGGGGTGCAGCCCCAGGGCAACACCGCTCACCGCAATCTGGCGCGCGGTCAGGCCGGCCGAGTCGGACACGGTTGTCTCGAGTTCGAGATTCACCACGTTGGCCATCCAGAGCACAGAGAAGGAAATCACGGTGATAGCCCACAGAACGAGGAGCAGGGCGGCGCCCGATGGATGTGTTGCGGTTGTCATGGCACTTCCACCCCTATCTCCGGCGCAGGCTCCTGCGCCTGCGGACCAGCCTCGTCCAGTGCTATCTCTTTGACCGGAGGAAGCCAGAAAATGAACCGACGGGGAACTTCCTCGCCGAGCAGTTGCAAGTTGAGTTCGACCAGCGGCGGCCGCTCCCCTTCCAACCATTCGTCCAGCCAATCCTGCTGTTCCTCGCTGTAAAAACGCCACTTCACCTCGCGCAGGTCGGGCAGCAAACGCAACCAGACCCCGCGTTCCAGCGCATCGCGCCGTTCCATCTCGCTGAGTGAACCGGGCAAGAGCATCAGGCTGAGCTCACGACCACCGCCGAGGCGCGGACGCGCGGCCAACAGCGCGGTGGCGGCCGAGGGCCCGCCCATGCCCCAGGCAAAGACACCGGGCGCATCGCGAAATGTGATCTCGGGAAAACCATCGCCAGCATCGGACCGCACCCCCCCGGAGAACCGCGCGTTGGCCGGCAGGTTGTGGAAGGTGCGCCGGACGAGGGCAACAAAGGCGTTGAGCCGCTGGATCTGCAGATTCTCCTCGGTCAGCGTTGCCGTGGCACGGACCGCGGCATTGACCGTGGCATAAATCCCGCCGGCCAGCAGGACGAAGATGGCGACCACCACCACCATCTCAAAGAGCGTGAATCCACGGGCGGTTGTTCTCATGGTTGGTAACGTAGGAATCTTTCCTCCCTCGATTGCTCCTCCCGTCCCTCGGTCCACTCCGCGCGCACCGTGACCCACCACAGGCCGGTCAGCTCCTCGTCATCCATGTTGAGCAATTCGGCCGGTTCGGCCCGCACGAAAAATTTCGCCCCCATCGCATCGGGTCCCACCTCGCGGCCTTGCTCGAGATCAGCGATCGGCATGACCATCGATTCGTCGAGCAAGGACTCCAGTTGCTGCCGCACCTCGCCGTCACGCCGCATCATCACATTGGCGGCGAAAATTTTGTCCATCGCCATGGCCAGACCACCCACCGCGACAACGAACATGAACATTGCGGTGAGCAATTCGATGAGGGTAAAACCGGCCTTCTTCACGGAATGTAAAAAGTTTCCTCCTCGATTCCGGCGGTCAGTGGATCGAAGCGCACCTCGATCCATGCCTCGTCCTCCATGATCCGCACGGTGAGCGGTTCGCACAGGCCGGTCGGCTGGAAAATCCAACGCTGCCCGTCGGGACGAAGGGGTTTGTCGGCGCCAAAAGGAAGAAGTTGATACCGCATGCCACTGGGCAGCACCTCGGTCTCGGCAGCTTCCTCCTCGCCGGCCCGCCGCAGAGAAAATCCTCCCTTGCTAAAAATTACCTCCGCCGTGCGGCCAGTGGTCATGGCCTCGGTCCGAGCGGTTTTGGCCAGCACGAGCAGACCGAGTGCCGAATCGCGCAAACGTTGCTCGCGCACAAAACCGGAGCTGAGTGGTATGACAGCGCCGATCAGGAGGACGATGATTGCAATGACGAGCGCGACTTCGATTAACGTGTAGCCATGCATCCGCCGACCGACTCGCACGGTGCGCGACCGCATGATGCGCGCCGCTGACCGGGGCATCATCATGGCCTCGGCCTACTGGCCGCGATCGTTGCCGATGTCGTCCGCGGTGCCCTCTTGACGATCCGCCCCGAAGGATAACAGGTCGAATCCCTGCGGGTTCTTTTTGCCCGGCCAGTAATACTTGTAAGGTAGACCCCAAGGGTCGACCGGCACGCTCTGGAGAAGTTGCCGCCAACGGCGCGGCGGCGGGTCGCCTCCCGGGCGCTTGACCAGCGCCTCGAGACCTTGCTCGGTGGTTGGAGGTCGCAGGTTTTGCATCTCGTAAACGCGAATCTGAGTGCTGATACTCTGGATGTCCGCATCGACCCTCGCTTCCTTGGCCACATCAAGATTGCCCACCAGCAAATAAATGGCCGATCCGACGAGCACGGCAATGATGCCGAGCACGAGCATGATCTCGAACAACGTGTAGCCCGCCACGCGGCAGGGGCGCTTTGAAACGGGTTTCATCAAGGTTTAAGCATGCTCGCGCTCGGCTGAGTTGTCAAAGCCCCTTGGCCCGGGATCGCCGGGAGACCGGCCGCGGATTTTTCCCCGGAGGCCCGGACGGCGGCAGGCGTTTTGTCAGGCCCCTTTAGAGTGAGCCTTGGCCGCGACCCCAAAAGTCGGACAATGCTTCGACCGGCGGCAGCGGCTCCTCCAAAGCCGGAGTTTCCCCCGCAGGCAGGTCCGGCAAGGGCAGGGAAAGATCCGGTTCACGCGCGGCCGGCGGATAAGATAACTCCAAAACTGCGTCGCGCACGAAAGTGCGGTTGCGGTAATTGCTCTTGAGCGGCGAGCGCAACTCGAGAAGCAGCGAATTCTCCCCCGGCAGCATCAGCTCGGCGGGAATGTGTACCGAGGCCCGGCGCCATCCGGCAAAAGTCACCTCCCGGCCCGGCAAACCGAGATGACCCGGATCCTCAAGGGTCGGAACTTCAACCGCGATCGGTCCGACTTCTTGCCCGTTGACCACCAACCAAATTTCCTGATCCAAAAAAACCCCGGCCAACGACGCTTCCAGTCGCGCCTGATCCGGAGCCTGCACCAGTTCCGCGAGCAACTCCAAGGAGGGGGTGAGCAACTCCGCTCCCTCTGTCAGCACCGCGCGGACCACGCGGTCGCGCCATTCGTCGCGCAAAGCCAGACGGGGACCTCCGTCCACATCGGCCTCGGCCAAAGTGAGCCGGGAAGCCGTCACCACCACGGGAACATAGCGCGCATCGGCCGAAAGCATGGTCCGCTCGGAGACCCATTCGAATTTCACACGATTGACATTCAAATTCACCCCACCTTGGAGCAGAAGCGCTCCATTGCCGCCGAGGCGCGAGGCGCTGATAAGGAGAGGGCGCTGGTTCGGTACGCCAAGGCTCTCGCCGAGATTTTCCGCGAGCAATTCAGGGGTGCTTTGACCGTCCCGCAACCATTCGACGCGCAACCCGCCGCCTTCCGCCTCGTCGAACACAAGATGCACGAGCAAGTCTTGGCCGGACGGGGGAGAAAGATGGAAGGCAATGCGCGCACCCTGACCCGGGGCCGAGACCGGAGGCCCGTGCATCCACGCCGGCAAAGGTTGTGCCGCGTCAAACGGAAGGTCAGCCGTGAAGACTCCGCCACCTCCGGCCCGTGCCGCGGCGCAAAAAAAGACTGCCAGAAAGGCAACGGCCAGAAATGATGGCAAGCGGGCGTTCATGGACGGGAAGTAGGCGCTGATGGCTCAGTCAATATGCTAGGATCAAGATAATCTTGGAAGAGTGAATCTTGCAACAGAGCTTGAAAAACTTCCTCCGGCAGCCGTGTTCTCGCCTCACCCAAAAACCCCGCCGCCGCAGCATTATCGCCGCGCAGGAGCGCATCAGCCGCGCCGAAAAATAGCTGCTCTGGTGGCAACACACCGTTGATAACGTTCAACTTAAGTGGCGGATTGTCGGCCCGGTGGTCCAAGCGCAATCCGGCCAGTCCGGCCTTCACCGTGGTGACCAAAAAGCTGTCCGTCTTGGATACCCGCTCCAAGGCACGCTGGTAAGCATCGACGGCCAAAGCCGGCCGACCATCCGCACGATAATATTCGCCCATGATATAGAAAGGCATGGGATTGAGGGGATCGGTCACCCGCGCCTCCTCGAGTAGAGTCAAAATTCCCGCCCCCTGCGCCGCAACCGTGCCATCGGCCCGCGCCTTCTCGAGCAGGATCCATCCGCGTAAGGCCTGCGCATTGCTAATTTCTTCACCATTATCCACCGAAAGCCGCGCGGCATTGTCCGCCAATTCGTATTCCCCCAAGTCCAGATAAGTAAGCGCGAACTGGTAAGCCAACCCGCGCATCGCCATGTCTTGGGCCCGCACATCCTCCAACCGGGCCAACGCCTCACGATGATTGCCGGCCAGACGCGCCGCCAGGGCCTGCTCCAAGAAGCTCTTTGCCGCGGCGCGCTGCTCGGGTGGCAGTTGGTTGACTATTTCCAAGGGCGGCGCCTTTTCCGTTTTCTTCGCGATGATAATGCCGGCCACCATGGCAATTCCGGCCAGCAAGACCACAACCAACCCGTAAAGCACCGAGCGCAACAACTTCAACCACATGACCTCATGCAACCCGCAGCGCGCAGGCGGGTCAAGCGCCCGGGCCCCGCTGTCCTCTTGCCAGTGCGGCCGCTCCCTCTAAAATCGCGCACCATGTCCGGGAACCTGCCACCGACCACCGCCGAACTTTATGCGCGGCACGTCATTGCCACATACGCGCGCTTCCCGCTTGTTTTGGTCCGCGGCAAAGGAGCACGGGTCTGGGACGAGGAGGGCCGTGCCTATCTCGACTTCACCTCCGGCATCGCGGTCAATACCCTTGGACACTCCCATCCTGCCTTGCAGAAAGCGCTCGCCACGCAGGCTGCCACGCTTGTCCATATCTCGAATCTCTTCCTCAACCGCCCGCAGGCCGAGTTGGCCGCGCGGATCGCGGCGATGCTCGAAACCCCCGGGAAAATCTTTTTTTGCAACAGCGGAGCCGAAGCCAATGAAGGGCTTTACAAACTCGCCCGCAAACACGGTTCGAGGCGCGGTCGCCACGAGATCATTACCCTGGACGGTTCTTTCCATGGCCGCACCCTCGGCGGCATCGCCGCCACCGGGCAACTCAAGGTGAAACTCGGCTTCGGCCCGCCTCTCGACGGATTCCTCAACGTGCCCGCACGCCTCGAGTGCGTGGCCCAGGCGGTCGGCGCAGGCACCGCCGCCATCATGGTGGAACCGATTCAGGGCGAAGGCGGTGTGCGACCGCTTCCTGCCGAGTTTCTCCGCGCTTTGCGCGCGCTTTGCGACGAACACGGTATCTTGTTGTTTTATGACGAAGTGCAGTGCGGCTTCGGGCGTACCGGACATTGGTGTGGGTGGCATGCCACCGGCGCGCCGGATGCGGTGCCGGATGCGGTCAGTTGGGCCAAAGGCATCGGAGGCGGTTTCCCCCTCGGCGCATTTTGGGTGCGGGAGCCATTCGACGATTTGCTCGGGCCCGGCACGCACGGCACGACCTACGGCGGCTCCCCCCTGGCCTGCGCCGCAGCACAGGCTGTGTTCGACACCATCGAAAAAGAAGACCTCCTGGCCAATGCGCTGGAGCGTGGCGCCCAACTTGCCGCTGCGGCGGAAAAAATGCCGCGGGTTCGCGAGGTGCGGGGCGCCGGACTTCTTCTCGGCGTCGAAGTGGAAGATTTGCCGCCGCTTGAAGGGGAGGAAGGCTCGGTGGCCCTGCGATTGACCAAACGGCTGATCAAGGCCGGGCTCCTCGTTGTCCCGGCCGGCGAGCAGACGATCCGCCTCCTTCCGCCGCTCAACGTCACCGCTGCCGAGTGTGAAGAAGCGGCCGAAATTCTCCATGGTGTCCTCGCGGATCAACTTGTGTAGCGCGTCCGGGCGGGAAAGCTGCTGATCCTGTATTTGCCGCCATGCACAGTTACGGGTAAGCTCGAAAATTCCCATGAAGCACCTGCTCAATATCGAATCTCTCGACGCGGCACAGATCAACGGGATCCTGTCCCGGGCGGCTGAGATGAAGAACCTGCGCGGACTGCACCCCGATGCCCCGCTGGCCGGTGAATGCTGGGCTCTTATCTTCTCCAAGTCCTCCACCCGGACGCGCATCAGTTTCGAGGTTGGCATTCGCGAGCTTGGCGGGCAGCCGATTTTTCTCGCGGCAAACGACATCCAACTCGGCCGCGGCGAACCTATCTCCGATACGGCACGCGTCATGGGCCGCATGGTGCAAGGGGCGGTCATCCGCACCTACGCCCAGGGCGATGTCGAGCAGTTCGCGGCATTGAGCGGCATCCGCACGATCAATGCGCTCACCGACCTCGAGCATCCGTGCCAGATTTTGAGCGATCTTTTCACCATCATTGAAAAGCGCGGTTCGCTGGACGGCCTCACGGTCACTTTCATCGGCGATGGCGACTGCAACGTGGCCCGTTCGTGGATTTGGGCCGCCGCCAAACTCGGCTTCGCCCTGCGCATCGCCGCCCCCGCCAAATTCCAACCGCCGGCCGATCTTCTGCGCCGCGCGGGCGGAGACATCGTGGTGACCACCGACGTGCTTGGCGCCAGCTCCGGCACTGACGTCCTTTACACCGATGTGTGGGTCAGCATGGGCAAAGAGGACGAAACTGCTTTCCGCAACGCACAATTCGGCGGCTACCAAATCAACCAAGACGCAGTCGAGGCGGCCGGCGGCTCACCGCTGGTCATGCACTGCCTTCCCGCCTACCGCGGCAAAGAAATGACCGCCGACGTTTTCGAAGGGAACGCGCCGACCATTTTCGACCAGGCCGAGAATCGCCTGCATACGCAAAAGGCCGTCCTCACCCTGCTCGAAAAGCGCGGTTGATCGCGACAAGGACCCTTCGGCCCCCCACGGGACTTACTTCAAAAAGCTCCGCAGCATCCAAAGTGCTTTTTCATGCGTCGTGATGCGCTGGATCATGAGGTCCTCGCTTTCCGGATCGTTGGCCTGGCCGGCGACCGCGCGCGCTTTTGCCGCATCGGCCACCACCTTTTCGTGGCCGGTCATGAGGTGCTTCACATAGCTTTCCTGCGAAAGCGGAGCGGCAAATTCTTTCAGTTTCGCCGTATCGGCCAAGGCGGCGAGTCCGCCGATGGCGTAGGCGTCGAGGGCGCGGATGCGTTCGGCGATCTCGTCTACTGCAGCGAACATCTCCTCGTATTGCGCCTGGAACGCGGTGTGCAGGGCGAAGAAGCCCTGCCCCTCCACATTCCAGTGGGCCAAATGAGTGAGTGACATAAGGGCATAAGTGTCGGCCAACACTTGATTGAGGCTGCCGGTGAGTTCGGTTTTTCCCGCGGTGGTTGTCATGCGCGTGATCCTAACCCGCCGCGGACCCTTAGACCAGCACCCAAGCCATCCCGGCCGCACGGGCTGCTTCAGCGCCCGTGACGGTATCCTCGAACACAAGGCACGTTTCCGGGGCGAGACCAAGGCGAGCGGCCGCGGTGAGGAAGGGATCGGGGAACGGCTTGCCACGGCTGTAGTCCTCGGCGGCAATAACTTCCTGAAAAAGCCCGCGTATATCCAGGGCCTGCAAGGTCCGCTCAACCAAATCGCGATGACCGCCGGAGGCCACGGCGAGCGGCACTTTTCCGTAAAATTCCCGCGCGAGGGCCACCACATCGTGCTTCGGTTCGACCAGCGGGATGGAGTCGCAGTAGTAAAGTTCTTTGCGTTGGACAACATCCCCGATCGCCAGGCCCAGCCCGAACTTCGCGTTGAGCCGGTGCACGATCTCCGCAGTGGGAACCCCGCCCCATTCGTAGAAAAGCTCTTCCGGATAGCATCCGCCGACATCCTCCATGGCCCGGCGCCATGCTTCGTAATGCAAATGCATGTTGTCCGCCAATGTGCCGTCGCAATCAAAAATGAAGGCGCGGAAATCGCCCGCCGGCAATGCGAACGGCATGATCAGGAAGAGGCAGGCGGCCTGAAATCGGGATAACGCCGCTGCAACTCTTCGCGCGCGCGGGCCGCATCGGCCGTATTGTCAGCGCGCCGGTAGGCCTGCTCGGCCAAGACCAGCGCCTGCGGGGTGAGGTCTTTTTCGTCGTAAAGAAGGGCGACGGCCATGAAGGCGCGCGCGGCATCCTCGAATTTGTCCTGCGCAAACAAAGCACGCCCGTTGGCCAGCCGCGCCTCGGCATTGAATCGGCCCTCGGGCTGGAGGCGCTGCGCCTCCTCGGCCTGCGTCTTGGCCGCCGCCCCGTCACGCAAGGCGATGAGGACGTCAGCCATGAGAAGATGGGCGCGGGCCTTGAGGCGGGGCTCATGGGTCTTGGGCAAGATTTTGTCGAGCGTGGCGCGGGCCGCTTCGTTTTGTCCGGCCCCGAGCTGGGCGCGGGCCAGGGACAGGCGCAATTCGGGGGTGGCTTCATCGCTGGCGGCAAGTGGAGCGAGAAACTCCGCCGCGGTGGCGTAGTCCTTTGCCTCCAGGGCCGACAGCCCCAGCCATTCGCGCACCTCGGCAGGCGCTTTCTCCGCGCCGAGGGATTTGGCCTCGCGTCCCGTCGCCTCGCGGTCCTGCATCTGGTAATGGCTGAGCATCAAGCGCAGCGTGGCGCGCTCGCCGTATTTCCCGGGATCCAAAGCGCGGGCTTTCTCCAGCGGTGCAATGGACTCGGCATGTTGGCCCGCATCGGACGAGGCGTAACCGATCCAGAAATGTGCCTGCGCAGCTGCTTTGGTCTCGGGATATTCGGCAAGGAGCCGCTTGAAGCCCGACGCCATGTCAGCCGGGCGTTGCATATTGCCGAGGAGAAGGGCGCGCTGCGTCATGGCATCTTCCCGCTCCCTCGCCTCGCGGTAGCGGTCGATCACCGCCTCAAAGTCGGCCAAGGCCGCGATCTGGTCACCGGTTTCCAGCTGCGCCACTGCACGCTGAGCATAGGCCGAACCGGCGAACGGATGTCGCGGGTATTGCAGGAGGAAACGGGTGAGCACTTCCACCGCGTCATCGTAACGCCTGGCCTGCAGTTGGCACCAGGCCAGCCGGTAGAGAGCATCGGCGCGGTAGCGTTCCGTGCCGCGAGCGGTGGATGCCTTGCCGTAAAGTTCGGCCGCCTCGGCAAAGCGGTCTTGCCCGAAAAGCAACTCGGCCTTGAGCAGTTCTGCTTTGGCCTGCTCGTCCTCCGAGGACGACGATTGCAGGAAAGCCTCGATTTGCGCGAGGGAACGCGGGTCTTGCTGCGCCACGAGACTGACCAGACGGTGGAAGCCCGCGTCGCGCGCCGCGGTCGATCCGGGATGGTTCACGACAAGGAGTTCGTAAAGGGCAAGGGCGCGCTCCTGTTCACCCATCTGCCGGCGGGCATTGGCCGCAAGGAGAAGCACATCGGGCTGCGCCTCGGCAGGGAGCAGGGGAAGGATTTTATCGGCCAACTCCGCAGCCGCGCGATAATTCTCCGCTTCGTATTCCAGACGCACCAAACCGGCTTGCGCCGCCTCGCGCCAGTTGGCCAAGTCCTGATTGGCGGCTGCCGTCTCGAGCAAAGGCCGTGCCGTCTCAAAGTCGCGTTGGTCGATGGCGAGCAGGCCGGCTTTGACGGCCGCACTGGTCCGGACAACCGGATTCTGCGCCGTCTCGGCCAAAGCGCGCCATTGGCGCAACGCGCTATCGGTCAGACCGGCGCGAGCGTCGGCCTGAGCCAGATCGAATATGGCGCGCTCACGGTAAGGGTTGTTTTCTTTCTGCGCGGCCACCTCACGGTAGGCGGAAAATGCCTCGGCCGTGCGGCCGGCCGCCTGCAAAGCCCGTCCCTCGAAAAACTTCGCCGCCAGCCGCAACTTGGCATCGCGCACATGGTGCGTGGCCAGACGGAAGGAAGCGGCGGCACCATCGAAATCGCGCGCACCAAACTGTATTTCGCCGAGGCGGTAGGCGGCCGGACCGAGAAATTCACCGGTGTTGAACTCCGCAAGCAACTGGCGGTAGGCCGCAGCGGAGTCGGCATTCCGCTTTGCGGCGCGCAAGCATTCGCCAAGGCGGAATAGCCCGGCTTGTCGGTCGATGCCGCGCGGCGCCATGGCGAGGAACTCCTCATATTTCGGCACGGCGAGATCGTACATTTTCTGGCCGTAGAAAGCGTTGGCCTGCTCGAAAGTGCGACGCGCGGGGTCGTTCACCAGATTGGAAGGCGCCGCGCGGATGACCCCGGTACCATCCGTGGCATCAATCTCCGGTCCGGCGGTCACCCCGCCCGGGGGCACCACAGGCTCCGCCCGGCGCACCTCGGGTACGGCCTCAGCGGTGACAGGTTGGGCGACACGCACCTCGACAGTCTCCTGGGCGCGAAGCAAGGCGGGAAAGAGTAGGAACAGGACGAAGAAGCGCGTCATGACTCGGGCCGCCCGGTGGCGAAGGCAACATTCCAGATGTTGGCCGTGCGGCAAATATCGAGCACCGCCACAATGTGACGGTAGTCGGTTGATTGGTCGCCGCGGAGGACTACCGCCTGGTCGGGATAAAGCTCGGAGATTTTTCGCAAGGTGGCGGTCAATTCCTCCGCCGACATTGCGCGGCGGTTCATCATGATCGTGCCGTCGGCTTTGACATTGATGATGACCTCTCCCACGGCACGCCGCGACTCCTTGCCTTCCTTCGCCGTGGGCACCTTGACGTCGAGCTCGGTCTCGTAACGCGCAAAATTCCATGTGACCAAGAAGAAAATGAGCAGGAGGAAAACAATGTCCACCATCGGCGCGATCTGAAACGCGCCGGGCTCGGGCACGGCCTGTTTGCGGAAGTTCACGGAAAATAAATAGTGCGGGCAAAAACCGCGCCAAGCCAAGAACTTCGCGCCGTCACAGTGCGGCGGTGATGGCCTGGCCCATCTCCATGGTGCCGACCAGTTGCGTGCCCTCGGTGTGAATATCTTTGGTCCGCAGCCCGGCACGGATGACGCGCTGCACGGCTGCTTCGATCGAAGATGCCGCGTCTTCGCGCCCAGCGGAATAGCGGAGCATCATGGCGGCGGAAAGGATTTGCGCGATGGGGTTGGCGATGCCCAAGCCGGCGATATCCGGGGCGGTGCCGCCGCTCGGCTCGTACAGGCCAAAGTAGCGGCCGTTGCCCTTGGAAATTCCGAGGCTGGCACTAGGCAGCATACCGAGTGAACCGGCAATCATGGCCAGCTCATCGCTCAGGATGTCGCCGAAAAGGTTTTCCGCCAGAATGACGTCGAAACCCTTCGGGTTGCGGATGAGTTGCATCGCGGCATTGTCCACGTAGAGGTGGCGTAATTTGACCTCCGGATACTCGTTGGCCACACGATCGACCGTTTGGCGCCAGAGAATTCCGTTCTGCAGGACATTGGCCTTGTCGATTGAAGTGACATGACGGTTGCGCTTCATCGCGGTTTGGAAAGCGACGTGGGCGATGCGCTCGATTTCGCTCTCCCAATAAATCATCGTGTCGACCGCGAACCACTCACCGCTCTCGTGCTTCATATATTTCGGTTCCCCGAAATAAAGCCCGCCGGTCAGCTCCCGGACAAAAACGACATCAAACCCGCCCTGCACGATCGATTCGCGCACCGGGGAGGCATGGGTCAATTCCGGCAGGCAAACAGCCGGCCGGAGATTGGCGTAGAGGGCAAAGGTTTTGCGGAGGGCCAAGAGGGCGGCGCGTTCCGGTTGCTGGTTGGGGGGCAGGGATTCCCATTTCGGACCACCGACCGAACCGAACAAAATGGCATCGGATTCCTTGCAAGTTTGCAACGTCTGGTCGGGCAGGGCCACTCCGTCCACATCGATCGCCGCTCCCCCCACCCGCTCCTCGCGGAGTTGGTAATCGATGGAAAACTTGGCCGCCGCCGCAGCCAGAACACGCAGGGCCTCCACCATCACCTCCGGCCCGATCCCGTCCCCGGCCAGCACCGCCAGTTTGAACTTCTCCTCTTTGTTCATAAAACGCCTTCCAAGTTAGCCGACACCCCCGGAGCGGGCAAGGCCGGGCGACAGCGACAGATATTCCTTCCGCCGGGTTGACTCGAAAAAGTCTTAACGCGGCACGTCTTGGGCCAAAGACACCGGATCCATATCACCGCCGGACTGCTGCCAGGCCGACGTGGCAATCGCCATGCCAAGGGCGAGGAAAGCGGCCACCGCGAAGCAGCCGACCAAACGACGTAACAAACGGTCGCGCTGTGCGGTGTCCAAACCCGCGTCATCGGAAGAATCAGCGCTCATCAGGAGCGGTTATTAATCCAAACCATCATTTAAGGCAATAGCCTCCGTATTATATTTTCCCCGGATCCAAGACCCTCTGGCCTTTGCCCCGCTAAGCTGGTTGATCCTGAAAAATGATTGGGCTCCGCCGTGATTTCGCGTCTCTTCAACATCGTGCGTGTTTTTTCCCCCGTGGTCACCGTTCTCCTGGTTGCCGGGCTGGCGGTGGGGGCTTACACCGCATGGCGGTGGGCTGAAGGATGGACCGCAATAATCACCCCGCTCGCGCCGAGTGGCGGGCTGTATTTTCCGGTCACTGTTCTGAACGACGTGCCCCCCTTCGCCCAGGCCGATCGGCGCTGGGGCGAAAGCTGGTTGGCCGGCGGAGCGACCACCGTGGGTGCGGAAGGATGCGCGGTGGCGGCCGCCGCCATGGTCCTCGCCTCCTACGGGGCGACGATGGATCCGGGGACGCTGAACCGATTCCTGCAGGGCAACGGCGGGTTCACCGGGCAGGGATGGCTCTACTGGGAAAAAGCCTCCGAGTTCCCCCCCGGAGTGGCCGAACATATTTACGAGGACAACGCTTCCCACTTCCTTATCGACTGGAACCTTTTGAGGGGCAATCCGGTCATTGTGCGCCTGCGCTACCCCAACGGCATCACCCACTTCGTGGTCATCGTGGGCAAACAAGGCTACGAATACCTCATCCGCGACCCTGGCTTCCGCTACAAAGACGGACTCTATTTCCTCTCCGAGTTCGGCAGCCCGATCGAAGCGCTCCGCTTTTACCACCCCATTGATCCGCGACCGGAACCCGCCGCGGCGGCCACTGTTCCGAACCGCAAAAACTTGTAGCGGCAGCCTCGAGCTGCCGCCAATAACCTCACGGCTTCCGCGCGGGCAGGCCGGCCCGGCTCCATTGGCCGAAGCCGCCGGCATTGACCGCATTGAAGCCTTCCTTGCGTAAAATAGACGCCGCCGCTCCCGAGCGCCGTCCACTCGCGCAGTAAAGAATCAGCTCCTTGTCCTTGTTGGCTTCGAGCACCGCTTTCCACTGGACCCGGGAGCCGCGCAAATCGCTCAAGGAGCAAAGCAAAGCCGGCCCGGCCACCCCGCCGGTCCATTCATCCGGCTCGCGCACATCGATGAGCACCGCGGTGGCGGCCCTGACCCGTTCGTCGGCCTCCGCCGCACTGACGGACGGACCCGCCATGGCCCGCTTAACGACAACAAAGGCCACCGCGAGCAGAAGGAGCATGATGAGGGTTTTCATAAAAACCTACCCTCGGGCCGTTTTAAGCCGGGCTCAACCCTCAAAGGCCGGCGTGTCCTGCCGCCGGGTCCCACCTTGGAAAAATCCAGGGCGGTGCCACGCAATGATCACCATGGCCCCGGGCAGAAAAACCAGACCGACCCGAAAATGAAGGATCCGCAGTGGAAGAACGAGTTCATGCTGCCGTGGACCACTGGTCCAAATCCTTGCGACTGAGTTTGCTTGTGGCTTGTTCCGGCATCAAGATACCCGGCGGAGGAGATACTTCACAAACGCTGCTGCCGCCATGTCATTTCGTCGTCTTCCGATGCTCCTCGTGGCCCTTGCCCTGCCGGCCACGCCTGCTGCGGCGCAGCAGGAGATCAAGACGCCCTTCGGCATGCAGTGGGGTGAACCTCAAGGGCGCATCAAGGATGTGGTGGGCAAGGCCAAGGCCAAAGTGGTCGAGGAGCGTGGCGCGGGACCGCGCGAGGTTCTTGTCGTGGAGGGCATCGTGCAGGAAGGCCTCAAACGGACACTTTTTTATTTCACCAACAACGGACTGAGCGAAGTCGAACTGCAATACGACCGCGAGGGCTGGGGCGATGAAAAGGTCAAAGCCTGGGTGGCCACGATCAAGCGCGAGGCCGACCGCAAATACGGGCCGGGCCGCATTTATGCCGATGAAACCGGCAACGAGAACGGATTGCGTCACACGCTCAAAGGATGGATGTGGGTCCAAAATTTCGTCTCGTTGCGCCTTGTCCATTACAGCGCGCAGAGAGAAAACGACACCATGCGGCGCATCAGCCTGCATTATTGCGCGGAGTGACAAACGGTGCTGACCGCAGTCGGGCAGCGGGAAGGAATGGCGGCTCTTAAAACATTTCGGACGCGAATTTCTTCGGATCAAAGGGGGCGAAGTCGGTTTCCTTCTCGCCCGTACCGACGAAGCGCACCGGGACACCGAGTTCCTGCTGCAAGGCGACCGCTGTGCCGCCGCGCCCGCTGCCGTCGAGCTTAGTCAGAATGGCCCCGGTCAATCCGCAAGCCGCCTGGAATTGCTTGGCCTGCTCCAGCGCGTTGGAACCGGTCGTGGCATCGAGCACGATGAGCACCTCGTGAGGACTCTCCGCATCACGCCGCGCCAAGACGCGCTTCACCTTGGACAACTCCTGCATGAGGTTGTGCTTGGTATGCAAACGACCCGCCGTATCACAAAGCAGGAAGTCTGCTTTGTCCCGCACCGCGGTCTCGTAGGCCTCGTGGCAGACCGCGGCGGGATCGCCCTGATAAGCACCACGAACCACGGGGATGCGCAATGTTTCCCCCCAGGCCGCGAGTTGTTCGATGGCCGCCGCGCGGAAGGTATCGGCCGCAGCCATCACCACCGAATTCCCCTCTCGGCCGAGCAGGGCACCCAACTTGGCCAGGGACGTTGTCTTGCCCGTACCATTGACCCCGACCACAAGCAGCACGCGAGGACGACCCGGCAGGGGAAGGAGCGGCGGAAAGGGCTCGGGTAAAAGCCTGGTCAATTCCGCACGGGCCTCGCGTTCGACCTGGTCGGCAGTGGCGGAAAATCCGGTGACGGCTTGCAACGAGGCGACCAACTGCATGGTCGTCTTCACCCCGAGGTCGGACTGCAGGAGCAAAGATTCAAGCTCGTCCCAATCGACAGGCCTTCCGCGGAATCGCTCGGCAATGGCGCGCAAAAATCCCGCCGCCATGATCAGGAGGCCGCGTGCGAGTCGCGGCCGATTTCTTTGCGCACGCGATCGAGCACACCGTTGGCAAAGCGGGCGGATTCCGCCGTGGCCAGGTTACGGGCTATGTCGATTGCTTCATTGATCGTCACCGCGGGCGGAATGTCGGGTCGGGCCAGCATCTCGGCCACGGCTAGGCGGAGGATGGCGCGGTCGACCGCGCCAAGGCGCCGGAGATCCCAATTTTGCAGCGCCGCGGCCAGCAAGGCATCGATCTCGGGTAAGCGTCCGAGCGCATGATCGATGAGTTCGCGGGCAAAGGGCTCCAATTCTTCATCGGCCAGGGGCGCCGCGGGATCCTGCGCCAGGGGAACCAGAACGCCGCGCATCTCGCAACCATAGAGTTGCTGCACGGCATGAATGCGGGCTTGGCGGCGGTTTTCTTTGGACACGGTGCGTGGAGCGGTCAACGCAGGGACGCCCGGGGTTCGAATTTTTCTTGCACCCTCAACATGGCGAAAGCGGCGCGGGCCGCTTCGAGGCCCCGGTTGAGTTCCTGGCCAAGGCAACGCTCGCGCGCCTCTTCCTCGTTGGAGACGAGAAGGACTTCGTGGATGACCGGCAAGGCATGCTTTAGCGCGACCTGCTGCAAAGCATGACTCACGCTCAGGGCGATGAATTCGGCGTGCTTGGTTTGGCCCTGGAGAACGAGACCGAGCGCGATGATAACATTGCACTTCTGCTTCGCGGCCACCATTTCAGCGACAACAGGAATCTCGAACGAACCGGGAGAGCTGAAAAGCTCGACCACGCTGCTCGGGTTGATCTTGTAAAGTTCCTTGCAGGTGTTGTTGATCAGCCCCTGCACGAATTCCGGGTTGTATTCGCTGGCCACAATGGCAAAGCGGGGACCCGAACCGGCATGCAGCTTGGGCGGACGGCTGGGGAGTTTGTTCGACATGACGCTTTATGATGGAATATGGGACCGGGCGGCAATCAGAGAAGGTGACCCATTTTGCGCTTTTTCGTTTTGAGGTAACGTTTGTTCTCGGGGTGGGGCACGGATTTGATCGGCAGGCGCGCGGTGATTTGCAGGCCGTGGCCGGAAAGGCCGACCACTTTGCGCGGGTTGTTGGTCATCAAGCGGATCTTGCGCACCCCGAGGTCGGAAAGAATCTGCGCGCCCATTCCGTATTCCCGGAGGTCCATGGGGAAGCCGAGTTTGCGGTTGGCCTGCACCGTATCCAGACCCTCTTCTTGCAACTTGTAAGCGTGGATTTTGGCCGGTAGCCCGATGCCCCGACCTTCCTGCCGCATGTAAAGAAGGATGCCTGTGCCATGACGTACGATCTGCCGCATGGCTTGATGCAATTGCGAACCGCAATCACAACGGCGCGAGCCGAAGACGTCACCGGTCAGGCACTCGCTATGCACGCGGACCAGCACGGGTTGCTTCGGGTCGATTTTGCCGCGGACCATGGCAATGTGGTGTGCGCCATCAGTCAGCGAACGGTACAGATAAAGATCGAAGTCGCCGTAATCGGTCGGCATACGCACACATTGTTCGCGTTCCACCAATTTCTCGCGGCGCCGGCGGTAGGCGATGAGATCACGGATGGAGCACATCTTCAGCTTGTGCTTGCGGCGGAACTTCTGCAGATCGTTGAGCCGCGCCATCGAACCATCTTCGTTGAGGATCTCGCAAATCACCCCCGTGGCATCGAGTCCGGCCAGGCGCACCAGATCAACTGCCGCCTCGGTGTGGCCCGCCCGTTGCAAGACGCCGCCTTCCCGCGCCTGCAGGGGAAAAACGTGCCCGGGCTCGGTCAGGTCGGCCGGACCGCTCTTTGTTCCGGCCAGCATGCGGATTGTCTTGGCACGGTCCCGCGCACTGATCCCGGTAGTCACACCTTTGGCGGCATCGACAGACACCGTGAAATCGGTCCGGTGCAATTCGCGGTTGTGCGCCACCATGCGCTGCAAACCGAGTTGCCGCGCACGCGTCACGGCAAGCGGGACGCAAATGAGACCACGGCCGTTTTTGGCCATGAAATTGACCGCCTCGGGCGTCACTTTGCTCGCGGCCATGACCAGATCGCCCTCGTTCTCGCGCTCAGCATCATCGGTCACAATGACCATCTTGCCGGCGCGCACGTCCTTCAAGACGGACTCGATGGAATCAAAGGCGGTTTTGCTCACGGCCCTCCAGTAAAGCACCGGCGCACCCGTTGGGCAATGTCCGCCAAGGGCGGAAGGCATTGATTTTCGGCGACCGGACGTTAGCTTCGATCCGTCATGACCCTCACACGCGTTGCACTTGTCTCCACCCTGCTGGTCCTTGCCGCCGGGCCCGTCCCGGTGGCCGCATCGAGTTGGATGATCGTGGACGACAACACGGGACACGTGCTCGCCGCTTCCGGACAGAACGAAAAGCGCCAAATCGCGAGCCTGACCAAAATCGCCACCGCCATGGTCGTGCTCGACTGGGCGGAAGCTTCGGGGACTTCGTTGAGCACTTTGGTCAGCGTGCCGTCCGAAGTCAGCGGGGTGGGCGGGGTCAATCCCTGCCAACTTCAGCCCGGCGACCAGGTCTCCCTGCGCGACTTGCTTTACTCGGCCATGATGAGTTCCGACAACCACGCGGCTTATACGCTGGCGCAAAATGTGGGCCAGCGTTTGCCCAATCCGCAGGCCCTTTCACCAGTGGACAATTTCTCCGCACAAATGAACGCCCTAGCCCGGCAACTTGGGATGAAGCGCTCGCTTTTTCTCAACCCGCACGGCTTGGACAGCATGTCGCCTCCCCCTCATTCGACCGCGGCGGATCTCGCGCGCTTGACGCGCTACGCTTACAGCCACGCGGGATTCAACTTTTATGTCTCCCAGCCCACCCGGAAAATTTCCATCCAGGGAGTTGACGGAACGACGCGCGGTTTCCTCCTGCGCAACACCAACGAATTGCTCGGCCGCGACGGAGTCGAGGGAGTGAAGACCGGCCGCACACAGTTGGCCGGGGATTGCCTCGTGCTGGCCGCCGACCGTGAACCGGAGGCCGTGGAGCGTGACGGACAAAAGATTGCCATCCCGCGGCGCATCATCGTCGTACTACTCGGATCAGCAGACCGTTTTTCCGATGGGCTCGCCCTCATCCAGCGAGGCTGGAGCTTGCATGAAAGCTGGTCTGCAGAGGGTAGACCGATCAGCAAGCGCAGCACCCTCTGACCCCATGCCCGCCTCGCGTCTGGGTATCCTGACTGCCGGCGGCGATTGTGCCGGCCTCAACGCGGTGATCCGCGGCTTCGTTTGCGCCGCTGCCGGGCGGAACCTCGAGGTGGTCGGTTTTCCTGAAGGTTACGAGGGTCTGCTCCATCCCACGGGCGCGCGCCTGCTCACCCCAGCCAACACCATCGGCATCGAAGCCACGGGAGGGAGCGTGCTTGGAGCAACCAACAAGGGACGTTTTCAAACCCGGCGCGGGCCGGGCGGACAAATCATTCTGCCCGAGCCACTCATCCGTGCCGCCCGTCAAGCGCTCGAGCAAAATCGTGTTGGTGCTCTGGTTGTTCTGGGTGGCGATGGTTCCCTGCGCACTGCGCTGCAGTTGGCCCGGGCCGGAATTCCCGTCGTCGGTGTTCCCAAAACCATCGATAACGACCTTGATTCGACTGACGTCACTTTCGGCTTCGACACTGCGGTGACGAGGATTGCCGAAGCGGTGGCCACTCTTCGCACCACGGCCGAAAGCCACCGGCGTGTCCTTGTCCTCGAAGTGATGGGACGCCACAGTGGCTGGCTCGCCTTGCATGGAGCCGTGGCGGGTGGAGCGGAAATCGCCCTACTGCCCGAGGTGCCCTTCGACGGCGATCGCCTGGTGCGCTTCGTCAAGGAATCCGAGCGGCAAGGACAACGCTCGCTCATCGCCGTGGTGGCCGAAGGCGCCAGAGCCAAAGCTGGACGACAAATTCGGCGCCAAACCTCGACAGGAGATAGCCGCCTCGGGGGTATTGGCGCCCATGTGGAGTCCCTTATCGCCGCACGCACCGGACGTGAGACCCGGGCATGCGTGCTCGGCCACCTCCAGCGCGGTGGTGCTCCGGGAGCGTTCGACCGGGTGATCGGGCAGCAGTTCGGCGTCCGCGCGGTAGAACTCGCGGCAGACGGCATGTTCGGACGCATGGTCAGCTATCGCTTTGGAGCGGTGACTGATGTTGCTTTGGCCGACGCGGTGAATCGTCGGCGCATTGTTTGCGAAGAGAGCCAAATCTTGCGCCACGCCCGGGCTCTGGGGATTTTTCTCGGAGATTAACGTTTTCCCGGCGGAAAACTGACCAGGGCGCGCTGACCTCCTTCGCAGACTTCCGTTACCTGGCAACCATAGATTTCGGACAAAATTTCCGGTCGCATCATTTCCGCGGCGGGGCCGCAGGCATGGACCCGGCCCGCAGAAAGAAGAGCCACTTCATCCGCGTAATGCGCCGTGAGATTAAGATCATGCAGGATGGCGAGTACGGCATGACCCGCACGCGCGAGGCGGCGCGCTTCGCCGAGCAACTCGTGCTGGTGCGACGGGTCGAGACTCGAAACAGGCTCGTCGAGCAAGAGGACACCTGCGCCGTCGGCCGAGGAAACTTGCGCCACCGTCCGGGCGAAAGCGACGCGCTGCCATTCGCCACCGGAAAGCCGCGTGCAATCACGTGCGGCAAGATCGGCTAATCCCATTTGCTCGAGTATGGCCCATGCCAGGTCGCTCGCCTCCCCCTCCGCCTCGCGAGCCAAGCGGCCGAGTTCGACGGCTTCAAGCACGGTCATGCCGGCTGGCCGCGTATTGTCCTGACGCATGACCGCGCAATACCGGGCGCGCTCGGCTGGAGGGTAATTGCCGACCTCCCGGTTGTTGAGCAGCACGCGTCCGGTATCCGCCGTCCATAAACCGGACAGAATAGAAAGCAGGGACGATTTGCCCGCGCCATTGGGTCCGATCACCGCGACCAAGCGGCCCGGCTTCATCGAAAGCGAAACATCATCAAGAATTTGAATCGTGTCGAGGGTCAGAGTGACGTTTTCGGCCACCAACGATGGAAGGTCGCTGTTCATCATGCCGACCAGGACGAAGGACGCCGCAGGAGCCAGAGGAAAAACGGTGCACCGATCGCCGCGGTGAGAATACCGACCGCCAACTCGGCCGGCGCAGCCAAGGTGCGCGCCCCAAGATCGGCCAAAACCAGAAGCATACCGCCGATGAACAAAGCACCGGGAAGGACCGCACGATGGAGCCCGCCGAGGAGCAATCGGGCTAGGTGGGGAGCGACAAGACCGATGAAGCCAATAGTGCCGGCAAAAGCCGTGGCAGCGCCGACGAGGAGAGCCGCGGCAACAATGACCTCAAGGCGCACACGCAAGACGGAGACTCCGAGGTGCGCCGCTTGATCTTGGCCAAGTTGCAAAGCATCAAGCGGTCTGGCATTAGGCCAGAGGAGAAAGATGCCGACGGCGAGAAAGACGAGCAGAACAAGGACTTGCGACCATTGGGCCGAGGCGCAACTGCCGAGCGTCCAAAAGGTCATGGAACGCAGCGCATCATCGCTGGCCGAAAAAAGAAAAAAGCCAAGCACGCTGCCCATCATGGCGTTGAGCGCGACCCCCGCGAGAATCAGCTTGGCCGTGCCCCCCGAGGCGAAGCCCACGTTGAAGAGTCCCAGCACAATCACGGCCAACCAGCCGCCGGTGAACGCAGCAACCGGGAGAAGCCAGCCCCCGAGCGCATTCTGCCAACCGAAATAGAAAAAAGTGACCGCGCCAAGAGCCGCGCCGGCGCTTACGCCGATGAGCGCGGGATCGGCCAGCGGATTGCGGAAAAGCCCCTGCACCCCCGCTCCAGCCAAAGCCATTGAGGCCCCGACCAAAGCGGCAAACAAAACGCGCGGCAGGCGAATATCCCAAAAGACCGCCCGCACCACGTCGGAGGTATCACCGGCGCCGCTGAAAAGTTGCCAAAGTTCCGCTGGACCGATAGGCACTGCGCCAAAGGCAGAAGCCAAGGCGAGAACGACGGGAAAAAGTATCGCCAGCAAGCAAAGCCGCCTTTGCCTGCGCCCGCGACGCCGGGCTTCGTCCTCGCGCGCCGGGTTCACGGCTGCCGCAAAGCCGCAGCCACTTGGGTCGCGGCGGACGGTGTGCGCGGACCAAAACCGAGAAAGGCGGCATCATCAACGCGGATGACCCGCAATCCGCCTCCGGCCGACGATGCACCGAGACCGGGCACGCTGGCCAGGAACTGCGCGTCGTCACCACCAATGCTCTCGGAGACGATAACAAAGTCCGGAGTGGTGACGGCAAAAATTTCCGCAGAGAGCGGCTTGTAACCATTGAAGTCCGCACAAATGTTGCGCCCGCCACTGGCTTGGATCATGGCATGGGCGGCCGTTTCACGGCCCGCGGCCATAAGATTGCCCCCGTGGCGCGCGAGGAGGAAAACAACACTAGGACGTTCTCCATCATGGTTGGCCGTGGCAGCACGGAGAGCGTGCACGTCGGACTCCACCTTCATGATGAGCTTTTCGCCTTCCTCGACACGCCCGGTTACCGCGGCGATGGTCCGAATTTTATCGTCGATGTCGTCGAGAGAATAGCCGTTGGGGATGATCACCACATCAGCGCCGGCAGCCCGGATTTGCCCGAGCACCGACGGCGGGCCAGCCTCGCCGGAAACCAGGAGGAGGTCGGGCTTCTGCGCCAGAATGCCTTCGGCTCCAAGCATGCGAACGTAGCCGACATCGGGTTTATCTCCCATTCCCTCCACGGCTTGTCCCGAGGTGTCGACCGCCACGATTTGCGGCGTGAGGCCGAGGGCCACGGCAATTTCGGTCACCGCCGAACCCGCCGTGACCAAACGCGGTGCCTCGGCGCGCGTCGACAGCGCACAGAGCAAAAAGGCTAAAATGGTCGCCGGACGAAGCATCAGGCTGGAGGCGGGCGCGGTCAGGCCACGTGAATTTCGTCGTCCAACGCGGAAATCGCGTCGAACGTATCCTGCGCGGCTTTGACCATGGCGTCCTGTTCTTCGGACGACCAATCGATGGCATTCATGTCCTCGCGGAATTTCATCCACAGCCCGCGCTGCGCTTCGCCGTGCGGGTCGAGGTATTTCATCCCCTCGCCATCCGTCTTGCCCCAGGCCTTGCCGAGGGCGCGGGCGATGAAACGCGCGCCGTTTTTGCTCCCCTCGAAAACATAATAGATGCCCATGAGCACGGCCGGTGACGGCGCTTGCTGGATGGTCCCGACCAGATTCTTCGCGCCCTGGAGCGGCTCGATCGTGGCAGGATCGACCCCCAGATAACCGAGGTCGGCCTCGATATTGGCGGTCTGGTAGAGACCCGGCAGGCCGAGCTGGGAAAGACGACGGTCCTCAGCAAGCGCACGGTCCGTCGCCGCCTCGAGTTCGCGATGGATGAGCCAGCGCTGGCCGAGATATTGTTTGTATTGGTCGTGGTCGATGGAGCCCGCGACGAGCGCGGCTTCCAGCGGCTTGGCTTCGGCGATGGCATGCTGCTCGGCCGTCTCGGCCTTGAGCCGGCCCATGATGCCGGTGGGTGCTGCGGTGGTGTTCATAATAGTGGTGGTCGGGTTGGCCTTACTGGCCGGCAGTGTATTTCGGATTGTTTTCTTGCGCGGCCTGCCGGCTCCAAAGCCGCATGTCGCGCAAGTCCTCAATGGTCATTAGTCGGGTGGAGCCGTCCAGGAAAGCGGCAATCGCTTTCCCGCCGTGGCGCGGATGGACGAAGCCGAATTGGGAAGGGTCCGAATCCTCAGTCCATTCTCCGCCGCCCCAGCCGCCGCCGGGTTCGCCGGGTGCCCGCACGTATTCGTAGCCATTGATTTCACTGCTGCCCGCAGAGACAAAAGCAATGATGGAGCGATCGGCCTGTCCGACCGAATGGACACAGTCGCTGTTGATCTGGCCGGCCGTGCCGCCGACAAAATAGCGGTTGATACCGAAGGACGGAAAGGCACTAACCCCGTAATCATACATGCTGCCGAAGGGACTCGAAAGGTTCATGACCTTGAGCAGTTGCTGGCGGTTGTCTCCGGCCAGGAGCGTGCTTTCGATCGCGTAATTAAAATAAGGCGCCAATCGGAAAGGATAGCGGGCCCGCACCTGACGGTTGTTGACGGGTTTGCCCTCGCCGTTAAGCACGTTTACCGCCGAGGTATCGCGCGCCGCGAGGTAACGTCCACCATTGTCTGCAGCAGCGGCTTGATAAGCGGAAATAAGCGTCCTGGCTGCAGCGGTCTCGGTTGCGGTCTTTGCTTTATCCGCGGCGGACAAAAGCCCCGCACTGCCAATGCCGGCCAAGACAGCCAAGATGGCTATGACAACAAGCAGTTCGATCAGGGTAAAGGCGGTGTTCCGCGTGGTTTTCATGGGTCTGATGGATATTTGGCGCGGAAAAACATACTGCGGCTCCAGGCAGCGCGTCGATCCCCGGGCGCAGTGAAGGTGACTTGGAAAGCACCCGAATTTGTTTCGACCGGGGCGGAAGGGGTCCATGCTGATTGGCTCGCGTGATCGCTGTATTCGACGATCAAGGTGCTCGCAGGCGGCCCGATGAAGCTGTGCGTGACCGAGGTGCTGATTCCGTCATAAAGCGGTGTTCCCATGCCGGCCAGGGCCAGAAAGCGGGGAATGAAAACCGCCCCGCTCTGCGCGACATCGGACTGGTCGAGGCGGACGGCATAAATTTGCGCATGGGTCACGGCGCTGAAGTCGATCCCGAGAGAACTGATGGGGCCGAGGCTACTGACGTCCCACTGGAAACCCCATGTATTGACGAAGACCGGCTCATCAAGGCCTGTTTCGGGACTTGGGAAAGTTCCGCTTTGAAAACGGTTGATGAGCACGGGTGGGAGTGAGGCACGGCCGACCGTTTCGCCATTCACCTTGAGTGCGGGCGCACCGCCGGGACTGACAAAATCGTAGCCCTCCACCTCGCCGATTTGCATCTGCAGCACCACCGTCCTCACTCCGCCCAGCGGCGTCGCATCGCCCACCCGCAGAGTTCCCCCGAGCGCATTGGGGATCTGAAGAAAACTAAAGAAGTAGAGTGACTCCTCCGCGGGGTAAGCGCCACCCGTGCCGTCCGCGGCGGACGTCAACCGGGTTATTTCGGCATCGCCTGACCCGGGCGCGAGAGGGGCAAGGGGCCGAGGCCAGTCCGATGTGCCGGGGAAACCGGGGAAACCGGGGTAGGTGTAGCGAGAAAGATTGGTCCAGCCGTCATAAGAAGTGGCACCGGCCAGACCGGGATCCGCCAGTAGCGCATGAGCTGCGGGCAATAAAGCGGCCAAGACCACCCCGGCGCAGAGCACGAGGCGGTTGAGCGGCAGCAACGGCGGGCGGGGAGTGTTCAAGGTCTGTTCAGAGGCTTCCGAAAAAAATTGCGGCATCGCAACAAACAGATGGCCGCGAGGCCTGAAGCGACCAAACCAAGGGTCCCCGGCTCAGGCACGGTGGCCACTCGGTCCAAAGAAACGGTGTAGGATTGTCCCGCCGTGCTCGGGTCTTGCGTTGCCGACAAAGCGATCTGCACGTTTTGGATCCCGTTGAAGACCGTGGCGAACGTCCCGGCACCATAAGATTGGAATGACGTCGGTGCGTTGACAATGGGAACCTCAAGCTGGAACCAAGCGCCCGGAGCCACACTGAAGTCGACCGTGCTGCCGGCACGACCCGAACCGGCATCCAAGCGAGCGTAAAAATTGAGAGCGACGGGGGCATTGTGGGAAAGGTAAGCGCTGAAAGTGCTCACCCCTCCGGAGATCCAATCCCCGACAAACGCGTCACCGCTGGCATCGGCAGAAGCATTGCCACGAAAAACAATCGTTCCAAATCCCCCAGCCGTGATGGCACCGGGAGCCGAAATATAACCCCCGCCATCAACCCCGCCCGTGGCCGACCATCCGGGCGCAGTGCTCGAGCCGTTGAGCCAGTTCGCGGCACCCGAGGTGAAGTCCTCGGTAAAGGGCACGAGGAGAGCTTGAGCGGGAACGATGGTGATGGCAGCGATTGCTAACGGGACCAAAAAGACGCGGGTGTTCATAAAGCAGTGACACAAGTTACACAATTGTGGCGGACCTCCAAACGGCTGGACGCCTCTAACACCACGATCGTTAATGCGATTGTGTCTCAATCTCAATAAGGGTCAAGACCATTTTCGCTTGGTCCGAAATGGCCGCGTGGCTTTGACCGGCGCAGGGAACCCAGCCCTGACCGACGCCAACGCCGGTCTCAAGCCGCGTAGAAGGCCGAAATCGCTTGCACTAACCCCATGATATCGTGCTGCTTGGCCTGGATAGCCGGCTTGGTCTGAAACTCGGCCAGGGTCCCGGTGGTCACTGGCCCAATGCTGGCGAATTGGAGGCCGTCCGGCAGATTGAGCTTCAAGGCGAAAAAATTCCGCACGGTCGATGAGCTGGTGAACACGACCAGATCGGCCCCTTCCTCCTCGAAACGCTGGCGCGCGCGGGTCCGGTCTTCAGTCTCGGGCCTCGTCCGGTAAGCGATGGCCTCATCGACGATAGCCCCCATTTTGGTCAGCTCAAGGGCCAGCGCACCGCTCGTTTCGGCCGGACGGACGGCGAGAATTTTCACGTTTTCCACATCGGTGTAGTCGCGGAAGGCTGAGGCGAGCGACTTGGCATGGAATTCTTCGGCCACGAGGTCCACGTGGAAATGCCAGTCTTTGATCCGCTGCGCCGTGGCCGCCCCGACCGCGCCGAACTTCGTCCCGCCGATTTCCCGCGCATCGTCGTAAAGCTTGTAGAAGATCTCGAAGAAAGCGTCCACCCCGTTGGCGCTGGTGAAGACAATCCACTCGTAAGTGTGCGCGTCCTGCACCAACTCGGCAAATTCGCGCAAATTCTCGGGTCCCTCGCGTTTGATCAACGGCATCTCGTAAACATCGGCCCCGAGGTCGCGCAAGGCGCCGGCCAGTTTCGAGGCACCAACCCGGCTGCGGGTCACCACGATCCGGCGGCCGGTTAAGGGCCGCGGACAAAGCAACGCATGTTCGGCGGAGGCGACCGCTCCGAAAACGACCACCGCCGGTGGTCGCAGTCGCTCGGCCGCAACGCGGGCGGCGATTTCCGACAGCGGGGCGCGCACCGTGACTTGGTCACCCATCGTGGCGCGGCGAACCACGGCGACCGGCAAATCTGGCTGCGCCCCGCCGGCCTGCAACTCGCAGGCGATCCCGGACAAACGCTCCAGCCCCATCAACATGACCAAGGTGCCACCCCTTGCCCCCAACCCGCGGTAGAATTCGCGCCCTTCCTTGCTCTCCGGATCCTGATGTCCGGTGAAAATGTTCAAATCCTCATTCACCCCGCGCCGTGTCACCGCGATACCAGCCGCGGCCGGACCGGCCAGGGCGGAACTGATCCCGGGGACAACCTCGAAGTCCAAGTCCGCGGCGGCCAGAGCCCCGGCTTCCTCCGCACCGCGACCGAAAACGTAAGGGTCCCCGCCCTTGAGCCGGACAACCTGGCTGCCGGCGGCGGTCTTTTTGACCAGCAGGCGGTTGATCTCCTCCTGCGTCATGCTGTGGTCATCCGGTTTCTTCCCCGCGTAAAGCAACTCGGCCGTCTCGGGAGCGAGCCCGAGCAACTCCGCATTGGCCAGATTGTCGTAGACCACAACTTCCGCCCGCCCCAGCACTTCGTGTCCGCGCAAAGTGAGCAAGCCCGGGTCCCCGGGACCGGCTCCAAGCAGAAAGCATTTTCCTTTTTTCATAAAAGCAACATTGCGGCCACCGCGATCCCGAGTTCTTCGGCCTCCTCGCGCGCACCACTCAGCACCGCCATCTTCGGTGCCCCGCCCGAAGCGTCAAACAGAACCGCTTCCAGCTGCAAGCGGCCTCCGTCCACCCGGCCGAGTGCTCCGAGGGCCAGATGGCACCCGCCCCCGATGGCCCGCAGCACCGATCGTTCGGCCTGCACGGCCGCGGCCGTCTCCGCATCGTCCAGCGGCCCAACAATCTCTCGAGCCCGGGCATCTTCGGCGCGCACTTCGATGGCGATGGCACCTTGTCCGGGAGCCGGTAAAAAGGAGGTCAGGGCAAAGACATGGAGGATAGTCGAGCCATGGTGAAAAGGACCGGACGTGGGCAAACCCAGACGCTCCAAGCCGGCCGCCGCCAGAATGACGGCGTCGAACTTTCCCTCGGCCACCCGACCGATCCGCGTCGGCACATTGCCGCGAATCGGAACGACTTCCACGTCGCTACGGAGCGCGTGCATCATAGCAGCCCGCCGCGGGCTACCCGTCCCGATGCGTGCCCCGGCGGGCAGGCTGGCCGGACCGCCGGGTTGCCTGCTGACCAACACATCGCGGGCATCACCGCGGGACAAGAGCGCACCAAGGATCAAGCCAGCCGGAAGATCCACGGGCAAATCCTTCAGGCTATGCACCGCCGCCGAGGCGCGATGGTCAAACAGTGCTGCCTCGAGTTCCTTGGTGAAGACCCCAGATCCTCCAAGCGTGGTCAGATTTTCGTCCGGATGACGATCGCCAGTCGTGCGGACCACGTCCTCGCGCACCGCGAGTTGCGGCCACGCCCGGACCAGCCGCTCGCGGACCATCCGTGACTGGACGCGGGCCAACTCGCTGCCGCGGGTCGCAAGGATGAACTCCGACATAATCGCTCAAGCCGCCGCCGCACCTACCGGGCGTTCCGCCACACGGCGGGCAAATTCCGCAGCCTGGGCGGTGATGACCGCTTCGGCTTTTTCCACTTCGGAAGCACGCAGGGATTCGCCCTCGCGCGCCACCGCCTCGAGATCGTCGATGTCGTGCAAGATGGCTCCGGGCAAGACGCGGATCGCGGGATCGAAGTCGCGCGGTACGGCGAGATCAAAGAGAAAAAGCGGACGCTCCTCACGCACGGCGAGGAAGGGAGCCAACTCGTCGGCGCGCAACAACCTCGATGGCGCACCGGCACAGGCGATGACGATATCGGCCGTGGCGAGGTGATCGCGCCAGCGCTCGAATTCTACCGCGCGCCCCCCCAAGGCAGCAGCCAGGGCTTCGGCTCGGCTGAAGGTGCGATTGGCGACAAGAAGCTCCATCAGCCCCCGCGCATGCATGCAGCGGGCCACGTCTTCGCCCGCCTCACCCGCACCAAGCAAAAGGGCGCGGCAAGCGGAAAGGTCGCCGAGGTCCGAGGAGGCAAGTCGTGCCGCAGCCGAACCGACGGAGACCGCCCCGCGGCCGATCTCGGTCTCACTGCGCACCTGCTTGGCCGCGCGGAAAGCGTGCTGGAAAAGCCGGTTGAGCACCGCCGAAGTATGCCCGTCACCGAAGGCGGCGGCATAGGCATCTTTGACCTGGCCGAGGATCTCGGTTTCGCCCAGCACCATGGAATCGAGGCCGGCGGCGACGCGGAAAAGATGATGCACCGAATCGTCGCCGGTCAGGCGGAAGAATGCTGCGGTGCGGCCCGCACGGCGCTGCAGAGCGGCCACCACGGTTTCCATGGCGGCGGCAGGATCCTGCGCCACACCGTAAACTTCGACGCGATTGCAGGTGGAAAGGAGAACAATTTCCTCGAGTCCGGCGCCCACGCGCAAGCCGCGCATCACGGCATCGGTCTGGTCAGCACCCACCGCAAAGCGTTCGCGCAGCGAGACCGCAGCGGTGTGATGACTCAGGCCGAGAGAGAAAAGATTCATGCGCGGTTGGAGAGAATATCTACGCGCCGCGCAGCGCGCAAGACGCCCGCATTTGGCTGGCGCGGGCCAGGGGTCCGTGCCATGACAAGCCATGCGCCTTGTTCTCCCCGCCGCCTGCGCCGCCCTCTTCATCGCCGGATGCGCCGCCCCCCGCAAGCTGCCGCCTTACGAACAACCCCTCGCCGTCGCCCCGGTGCAAAACGTGCGCACCACGGCTTACACCCATACCGAGGCGGACCACAAAAAATACGGCCGCAAATCCGCGGCCGGCACGCTCCTGCGCCACGGCAAGGTCAACAGCGCCGCGGCGGATTGGTCGCGCTGGCCGCTCGGGACCGTGTTCCATCTTGTCGAGACGGGGGAAATTTATGAAGTCGACGACTACGGCTGGATGCTGGCCGGCACGAATACCATCGATCTCTACACACCAACCCGCGCGCGGATGAATCGATGGGGGGTGCGGCGGGTCACGATCGAAATCCTCAAATGGGGCGACCCGCGCCGCAGCTATGCCATGCTCAAACCGAGGCAAAAGCACGCGCATGTCAAACGCATGGTCCGGCAGCTTGAAGAGCGGAACGCGCTGTAAACTACGACCGCCACCAACTAGGATACTTCACGCCTCATGACAAACCCTTGGTCCGGCCCCGCCCGCATTTTCTTCGCCCTCGTCCTTGGCGCGATCGCCGGCGCCTTTGTCCCCGCCGCCGCGGGGATCGGAACCCTGACCGCCGGCGCAGTTTTTTCCTTTCTCGGAGACCTCTTTCTCCGGCTCCTCCAAATGGTAGTGGTGCCTTTGGTCGCCACCTCGATCGTCACCAGCGTGGCACGGTTGGGACGCGACCATGCTTTTGCCCGTTTGGGGGCAAAAACCGCTGGTTACTATATGCTCACGACCATTTTGGCGTCACTCGTCGCCCTGGTCATTTTCAACCTGGTCCAACCGGGCAAGGTCGATGCCGAGGTCTCGGCCCAATTGCGGGCCGGAGTTCCCGGTAGCGTGGAGGAAGTGCGCGGGGGATTGGACGGAAAATCGACCGGAGATCTGGCCGACGTCATCCGCCGCGCGGTGCCGGTCAATATCCTCGGGGCGGCCTCCGATAACCGGGAAATGCTTGCGGTTATTTTCTTCGCCTTGCTCTTCGGCTTCTTCAGCGGGCGACTCCCCGACGGGAAGCGGGAGGCTTTCCTTCACTTCTGGGAAAGCGCCAATGAGGTCATGCTGGCCATCACGCACGCCGTGATGCGCGTCGCGCCGATCGGTATTTTCGCGCTCATCGCCCGCAATGTGCAGGAAAGCGGATCGGCCGCCCTCGGACCGCTCGCCTTGTTTTTCGCCTGCGTGGCCGGCGGATTGCTTTTCCACATGTTCGTCACGCTCGCTGTCCTCATGCGCACCCTCGGCGGGTTCCGTCCGTGGCCCCACTACCGGGCCATGCTCCCGGCCCTGCTGACCGCCTTCTCGACCGCTTCGTCGTCCGCCACGCTGCCGGTGACGATGGAGTGCGTGGAGAAAAATGCCGGCGTTTCGCCCCGGGTGGCCGGTTTCACCCTGCCGCTGGGTGCGACCGTGAATATGGACGGCACCGCGCTCTACGAGTGCGCGGTGGTCCTCTTCATCGCGCAACTTTACGGCGTCAGCCTCGATTGGACCCAGCAACTCCTTATCGTGGTGCTCGCCCTGCTCACCTCGATCGGCGTGGCCGGTATCCCCGCGGCCAGCCTGGTGGCCATCGTCATCATCCTGCAGGCCCTCGGCCTGCCGCTCGAGGCCATTGCCATTGTCATGGCCACCGACCGCATCCTCGACATGATGCGGACCACGGTGAACGTCTTCGGGGACAGCACGGCGGCTGCGGTCATCGCGGCCTCGGAGGGGGAAAAGCTCTATCCCCGGGATGCCGCGTGACAATCGGCGCGGGCGGGTTATCTTTCCCTCGAGATACGGGGCGTAGCTTAGCTTGGTAGAGCGCCTGGTTTGGGACCAGGAGGTCGCAGGTTCGAATCCTGTCGCCCCGATTCATCCATGGTCATCAGTTGTGCCACAGTGACGAAGCGATAATCCCGAGGCAACAACTGATCGAGTACCGGCGGAATGGCAGCGATCGTGGTTTTGTGGATGTCATGGCAGAGCAGAACGGCGCCCGGCGCGGCGCCGGCCACCAACTTGCGGGTGACTCGCGCGCTATTGCGGTATTTCCAGTCCTGAGGATCGACCGACCACATGATGGTGTCATAGCCATGTTCCTCAAAAGCCACCTGCCGCACCAGGTCGTTGAATGCCCCGTAGGGAGGGCGGAGATTGGTCATGCGCACGCCGGTCGCCTCAAGCACGACTTCGTGCGTGCGACTGAGTTCATCGGCCACCCGCTCGGCAGAGAGACCCGACAACGAAGGATGCGACCACGTGTGGTTGGCAATCTCATGCCCCTCGGCAACGACACGGCGGGCAATTTCAGGATGAGCTTCAACATTGCGACCAATGACATAAAACGTCGCTTTGACATTTTTTTTGGCCAGCACATCCAGTAACCGGGGGGTGAGGGATCCATGGGGCCCGTCATCAAAAGTTAAAGCAAGGTGGGGCGTGCTGATAATGGCCGAATGGAAAGGTGGGAGCATGACGTGATGATCGCCCGGTAGAACCGGAGGAGCTTCGATCGTCGGGGTCAAGGGGTGCAAACCGAACTCTCGACCCATGGAAGCGAAGGTCCGGGCGGCGGGATAGCAACACGCCCCGAGGGTGAGAGTCCGGAGAAAGCGCCGGCGCGAAAGAGGGGCGGTCGCGGACATCAGAGAACTAATAAACCCAACCACCGGAAGGATGCAACCCGGGGAAGGACTTTTACCAGGCCATCAAACTGTCGAGTTGTCCGGCCATTTTACGGAGGTAGGTGCCAACCGGAGTGGTATCGAGAGGGATGGAGACGGGCATTTCCAGGGCCACAGGGATTTCCCCCGTGATATGAAGAGGTTCGGGAAACCCGACCCGCGCCTGTTGCAGGATGGCCAGTTTAAGATCGAGGATCTGATCGACGGGCACCTCGAAGGACACCGGGACACGCAACTCCTCGCGCAAGCGAAATTTGACCGGGATACTGCCACTGACCCGCAGGGTCTCGGGAAAGGCGACTTCCACTTCTTGGTCGAGGGGAATGGTTCCTTTGATATTGAGTAGGGGAGCGACCCGGTTGAACAGACGCCACCTCACCGGTTGCTCCACATCGATATCGGCTTTGACCCGGACCCGCGACTTTTCCGTGATGGTCATGGCGGTTTCCAGAGGAATCTGTTCGTCGATCTGCAGGTCGAGCGGGACGGTGAGGGTCTCGTCCACCTTGACCTCGAGGCGGATCGGTATTTTGTCGGACACGTCGAGGGTCAGATCGATCTGGGTCGGTTTGATAATGTTGATCTGCGCGGCGAGCGGCAGGGTCTGCCGCACCGTGATGGTTGTCTCGATCGAGGCGTTGCCGAGTTCCTTCATGGCGTCCGACATGTGTCGCAAGCGGTCGGACGCGACCAAGCGCACCCCGAGCAGCACGCCGAGCGTGGTCAGGCTGAGGGCCATGGCGCCTACGGCGAGGAGGACTACGGGTGCGGTCGATTTCATGAGAGTGCGGCAAAGAGGCCTGCGGCTTTGTCCAAGGTTTCTTTGTATTCGGACGCCGGATCGGAGTCAGCCACCAACCCGGCACCGACCCCGTAAGTGGCCCGCCCGTCACGCACCACGAGGGTGCGGATGGCGATGTTGAAAACCGCGGAGCCGTCGCGGCGAAAAAAGCCGATCGCTCCCGTGTAAATGCCCCGCGGCGTCGGTTCCAGTTCGGCGATAATTTCACGCGCCCGTTTTTTCGGTGCGCCGGTGATCGAGCCTCCGGGATAGCAGGCCCGCACCGCTTGCACCGGAGTGACCTCCGGCCGCAGCTTACCCTCGATCTCGGAAACAAGGTGATGCACCTGGGCGAAACTTTGCAGTTGGCAAAGCGCGGTGACCCGCACGCTGCCGAACTCGCAGACTTGCCCGAGATCATTGCGCTCGAGATCGGTAATCATGATCAGCTCGGCGCGCTCCTTTTCCGAGCCGAGCAGCTCCTCCATCATCGATGCGTCATCAGCCCCGCGCGGCCGCGTCCCCTTGATCGGGCGCGTCATGATGCGACGTCCGTCGATATGGAGGAAACATTCGGGTGAGGCGCTGAGGACAGCCGTGTCACCGAGACGCAAAAAACAGGCGTAAGGCGCGGGACTCGCGCGGCGCAGCCGGGGATAAAATTCGGCGGGGTCCTCCGGCCACGGGGCGGAGAGCGTATGCGTGAGGTTGACCTGATAAATATCGCCCGCGGTGATGTAATCCTTGGCCCGGCCGACGAGGCGTATCCATTCTTCCTGATCCATCCCGGGCAAGAAATCGGTCCGTGCGGTGCGCATTGCAGGTCCGGGCACGGCACAGGACGGCGAGGCTGACCAATCGGGAAAATCCCCGAAACGGAAATTCCCGTCGTAATCGAACCACCCGGCCAGTCCACCCCCTGAGCCGACGGCAAGCGCCTCCTCCAGCATTCCCCAATCATCCCACCCGCCCTCCAGAATCACCTCCGGATCGGTCGCCGCCAAGCCGCCAAAGCCTTCTCCGTCAAAGAGCGCCGAGCCGGGGTCAACCGCCTCCGGAACGGTGGACGGCGAAACACGGGCAGCAGGCACATCCGTCATGTGAGCGGGAAAGCGGTTCCATTTCAAGGGCTCCCGCGCTATGCAAGGAGCCATGATGCGTTGGTTCATTGCTTTGGTTCCGATTGTTTTCTCGGTGGCGACCCTTCCGGCCCAGGAAAGCACCATGGATACGAGTGAGAAGCCCAGCGCCGAACTGATCGTCGAAGCCGAGGAAACAATCATCAAAGAGCCGGCTTTGCAACCGGGGGAAGAGTCTTTGCCGAGAATGGACGGAAACTTTCCCGGTGAGGACAACATTTTCGGCGACGATCTTTTCGGCGATCCGACCGGAAGTATGGGCGGCGGCAGTTCCCCTCGCGCGCCGCGCTTACCCTCGGTGGTTCCGGTCCTTGAGGATCCGCTCGAGACGGAACGCAAGATGCGCATCCGTCTGGACCGGATCAAAGCGCGTCTGGCCCGCGACCCGGGCTTGGTCGAGTTGGAGCAGTTGGCCGACACCGCGCCGACTCCGGAGGACTACCGTGCGGCGCGTCGGGCTTACTACGCCTTGTTCTTCGACAAGGTCCGGAGGGCGGACAGCACCCTCAAGGACTTCGCCGACCAGTTGGAAGAGGAATCGTTGTCCGGTCTCTTCCAGACCCGCATCACACCGACCTGGCCGCTCCGCGAACCGCCACGCCCCTTACCTCAGGCCCGGCTTGTTCCGCCCAATCAATATCCCGAAGAAATCCCGCCGGGCGAACAGCCGGTGCCGTTGCCTTGATCCGGCCGCCGGCTACAGGACCAAGGGTGGCAACTCGGCGAGCGAACGGATGATGAAATCCGGTTCGGCCAGACCAACCGGCTCCTCCTCGCCTTCGAGGGCCAGCCAGCAAGTGCGCAACCCTGCTCGTTTCCCGCCGACGATATCCCGGGAGAGCGAGTTGCCGACCATGAGCGATTCCCCTGCGGCCACCCCAAGGCGGTCCAGTAGATGATGAAAGATGGCCGGCTCCGGTTTGCCCGTGCCGATTTCACCCGAGACCACGGCGGCGTCGAAAAACAAGCCGAGGCCGGAGGCTTCGATTTTTTCCCGTTGCAAGCTGGCCGCACCATTGGTCAACAGGCCGAGGCGAATACCGACCCGTTGCAGGGTGCGCAAGACCTCCTCCGCACCCGGCAGATGCTCCGACAATTCGCGGCGGCGACGGACGAAGAATTCGGCCGATTGATCGGCCAACTTTCTGTCTTCGACCCCCTGCTCCGCCAGCGCGCGCTGCCAGATCTCCCGGCGGAATTGCGGCGTCCATTCGCGCAAGTGCTTCACATAATCCTCCTCCCCGTGGAAGTGACCCCACATCCCCTCGAAAGCCACGATGCCGAGCTCGTCGCAGCGTGTGACCGGCGCATGGGCGCGCCAGAGTTCATCGCTCGCTCGCTTGGCCGCAGCAGCAAGCCGGCCGGCATCAAGACCGTGCTCGGCGGCCCCGAGGGCGGCCGTCTCGGTCAGCGCTTGGCGCGAAATCCGCTCGTCCCAAACCAGCGTGTCGTCGAGGTCGAAGAGGACAGCGCGGAATTTCACCCCGCCATTCAAACGCGCTGGTAAAGCCGAAGCAACTCCCGTCCGGCCCGCTCGGGGTAGGTCGGGATTTCCCCATGCTCCTCGCGCAGGCGGAATTTTTCGCCGAAGAGAACGTCCAGTTCCGCCGCGGTGCAACCGAAGGGCGGACCTTGACCGTCGTTGTCGGGATTGACGAAAAAGACAGCGAGCAGATGCCCGCCGGGCTTGAGCGCGTCGGCCACGGCCGCGACATAGTCGGGGCGGCACGCGGGATCGATGGCGCAAAAGCAGGTGTGCTCGAAGACGCCGTCGAAGTGGTGTCGCCAGCGTTCCGGCACATGGAACAGATCGCCGAGCTGGTAGGTCTCGTCGCCCACCGGCGGATGGGAGCGCGCGCGCTCCAAGGCGAGCGAGGCCACATCGAGGCCGACGACTTCCAGCCCGCGCCGCGCGAGTTCGCGCACGTCATGGCCAGTGCCGCACCCCGGCACGAGGACGCGCCCGGCCAGGGCGCCGTGGGTCAGCATGTCAAGCAGCGCGGGGTGCGCCTCGCCCTTGTCCCAAGGCGTGTCCTCCGCCTCGTAGCGTTGGTTCCAGTCCATCAACGTCGCACCCACCGCGTGCCCCAAGCCACGCTCCACTGGAACTTCCGGGCGTGTTCGCGGATGAGGAAGGGAAGATCTTTGCAAAGCTTGAGCTCGAAATGCGGCTCGAGCAAACGCGTCAGTTCTTCGTCACTCTCCTGCCCGCGGCACCCCCCGATCCACTGCGCCTGCGCCGTGAATTGCTCCAGCCAACTGAACGGTGTGGTAAGCAAAAGCTGTCCGCCGGGTTTGACCAATTGGGGGACGCGTTCAAGGAAAACGCGCGGGTCCGGCAGGCGGCAGAGCAAGTTGGCGGCCAGGACGAGGTCAAAGGTGCCGAGGTCTTCCCGCAAGTCCATGGCATCTCCGGTCTCGAAGCGGAGGCGGGCCGGATCGACCCCGGGGGGAGTCTTTGCCGTGGCCGGCGCCGTGCGGTCGCCCTCGACGGCGTATTCGTAAGCCAGAGATCCGGAGGCGCGGATTTTTTCCGCCGCTGCGATGAAAGCGTTCGAGAAGTCGATCCCGATGACTTCCCGGCAATGGCCGGCCAGTTCGAACGAGGAGCGTCCGACCGCGCAACCAATATCGAGGGCACGGGCATCGCGACCGATCGAAGACGAGTTGATTAATTCGCGCACGCAACGCGCGGCAAACCCGAGGGCGCCACGCGGACCGTGTTTCCAGGGCAGGATCTGGTCCGGTTCGCCGTAATGGAACAGCAGGTACTCGCGAACCTGCCGGTCGCTCTCGTAGATGTTGTCGGCCACGCCGGCGCGGCACCTGCTAGGCGAGCAGGCTCTCCATGTAGGGCGACGGGTGGAAATCCTTGAGGAGAATTTCCACTTTATTGTCGCGGAATAAACGGACTTCGGATGACCTCACTTCGGGCGTTTTCTCGCGCGAAAAAAGAATGTCATCATGGGTCGCGTTCATTTTGTTGGCGAAGCGGTCGGGCGTGAGGCTGCCCCCGAGATGGTCGCTGCGACCGGTGGCGATGTGGAAAGTGCCGCGGATTTTTTCATCCTGGATGTCTTTGCCGGAAACCGGCAGGACCTGCGTGCCGAAGCCCAATTCCCCGAGTTCGCCGGTGACCGGATCCCCCGCCAGTTTGCGATTGTGCGCCTCGATGGTCGCAGCGTCGCCCTTGATCAGGGTCGCATTCTTGATCCGCCCTCCGGTCACATGCATGAGGCCGAGGGTGCCGTCCACATACTTCATGGGGAATTCGCCTTCCGCCCCGACCGGCACGTAATAGATTTCCCCGGCAGGCAAATTGGCCACATCAGGCTCGCTGCCACGGCAAAGGCCGTGACTTTTCTGCGCTTCCTGCCGGCCGAGTTCGAGCTTGAGCGTGTGCTTGGCGCCGTTGTCGAGATGGAAATCAAGTTCGACGGAATCGGCGCGGGTCATGCCTTGGCGGAGTTTTTCCGCTTCGACGCTGACCTCGTCGTAATCCACAGACAGGCCGGAGCCGAGGATGATGTCGTTGACCCCGTGCAGGGTGGCACCACGGAAGCCGTGCTGCTTGGCTGAGGCCGTGAGCGGGGCGGTGGCCGAGTAAGTGGAAACGCAGAGGATGAGATCGTAGTTCGGGTAGATATCTTTTTCGAAACTGAGTTGGCGGCCGTCCGGCGCAAACGCCTCATCGGGCAGATCCAGGTTGCTCCCGCCGGTCAGCTCGTAAGCATACATTTCGCCGCCCTTGAGCCCGAGCTCCTCTAGGACCCCGTTTTTCAAGCCTTGGTAAAAGACGTCGTGCGCCTTGCGTTGGACGGCAAGGCTTTCGTCTTCGAGAAACTTGAAATCCGCAATATCGCGGGGGGTTTTCAGGTCGATAAGAACGCAAATGCGTTGGCTCGGGGTCGGTTCGAATGTCTTTTTGAGGAGACGGCTCAAACTGAAGGGCAGGAAGGTTCGATTACTCATGATTTAATGGGGTTGGAATTATACGACATTGTGCTCTACGAATGGAAGCCCATGGTGGAGGCAACAAACAGCAACGGCGGCAGCGCACCAAAACCTTCTCAGGCGCGAGCCAAAGTGGCCATTGTCGTGCCACTCTTCCGGAGATTACCCGGCCTGCGGGAGTCGTTGACCTCTCTGGCCAGCCAGACGCGGCCGCCCGATCTGGTTGTTCTTCTCAATGACGGTTCCAATCCCGAGACGGAAACGCTCCAAGCTGAGCTACCGGAGTTGCCGATCGAAGTCATGGAGGTCGAGTCGGGGTCACTGCCAACCGCAATCAACGCGGTGATGGCAAATCTCGCGCCTTATGAATTCCTCGGCTTCCTGCAGACCGGCGACCGCTATGCGCCGCGGCGTATCGAGAGTTGCCTGGCGGCCTTCGAAACTCCCGAAGGAAAACGGCCGCCGGGACTTGTCGTAACCGGACTCCGCCCGATCGACAGCCGCGGCCAACCGCTTTCCTCGGATGATCCGCGCGCCGCCCACTTGGCGCGCTTGTGGGCTCCAGGTGAAGGCGGAGCGGAGTTGGCCGATTGGCTAGGCTGCGGACATTTCCCCGGACCCCTCTCCAATATTTTTGTCCGGCGCGCGCATTTCCTGACCAACCCGTTGCCGGAGAGCACGGCCGATTTCCACCAGGCCGCCGTCCTTATCGCCGCATTGCAGGGCCAAATGGCGGTTTTATCCGAAGCTTTGCTCGACCACTATCCGCCGACTCCACCAAGGGAGGCAACACCGCGTCAAACCACGGAAAATTTGCAGCTGCATCTTTCCGTGCTCGCCGCCTTGGGCGACCGGCTGTCTGTCTCGCCGGAAACCCGGCGCAACACGGCAGCCTACCATCGGGCGGCTTGGAACAGCCTTTCCGGAACACGGGAAGACCTTTTCCAGCAGATCATCCTGCAATTGGCCGCGGCGGCCGGTCCCGAGGACAGCGAAGACGTGCTAAGTTCCACCCTGCGCTCCCATGAGGCCCTGAACCCACCGGCACATTGGGAGGCTTTGCTCGGCGGGCAGGATCCGCTCGATCTCGTTGCCTACGCGGACGCACTCCGTCGCACGCACCAGAAATTGGATGACGCAGAGGAAGAGAAAGAGCGTCTCGAGAAGATTGCCGAGGCGGCCCAGGACTCGGGGTGGGTGCGCTTTGGTGCCTGGATCGGCGACCGGAGCGCGCGGCGCATCATGGAACTCGAGCCAAAAGACAAGGCACCAGATCAACCGGCCACGTCACGCGGATCAAACGGGGAGGCTGAAACCGGACCCATCGGCTCGCCCCGCCAATGATTGTCCCGAGGAGCGTGTAGCTTCCCTCTTTCCTCTCACTTGGACTGGTCCAAGGTGTCGGCCGTGCGGCCGGATTTCGATCCGCTGAGTTTTTCCACCACGTAGAACAACATCGGAATGATGAAAATGGCGAAGAGGGTCGCCGCGCCCATGCCGCCGATCACCGCTGTGCCCATGGTCTGGCGCGAGATGGCGCCCGATCCGGTGGCGGTCCAGAGCGGAACGCAACCGAGGATGAAGGCGAAGGCGGTCATGAGGATCGGACGCAACCGCACGCGGGCCCCGGCCAAGGCCGCATCGAAAAGGCTTTTTCCGCTTTCGTATTCGGACTTGCAGAATTCGACGATCAGGATGGCATTCTTGGCCGCGAGGCCGATGAGCATGATGAGGCCGATCTGCGCGTAGACATTGTTCTCCATCCCGCGGGCCCAGAGGGCGAAGAAGGCGCCGAAGACCGCGATCGGCGTGCCCAGCAGGACGCTGAACGGGAGCGACCAACTTTCGTATTGCGCGGCGAGGATGAGGAAAACAAAGACGAGGGCGAGGGCGAAAATGACCACTGGCGAGACGCCCTCGGCCGCCTGCTTTTCCTGGAAGGACATCCCGAGGTAGTTGAAGCCCATTTCTTTCGGCATGGTCTGGGCAAAGACTTCCTCCATGGCGGCCATGGCTTGGCTCGAGCTGAAGCCATCGGCGGCGGTGGCATTGATCTGGGCCGAACGATACATGTTGAAGCGCATGGTGAATTCCGGGCCGTAGAGGGGCTTGCTTTGCACGATACCCGAGACGGGGACGCTCTCGCCCTGGCGGTTGCGCACGTAAAATTGCCCGACTTTTTCGATGTCCGTGCGGTAGGTGCCCTCGGCTTGCACGTAAACCTGCCACTGCAGGCCGAAACGGTTGAAATAATTCACCATCGTTCCACCGAGGAATGCGCGCAGCGAATCGTAGGCGTCATTGATGCTCACACCTTCGATCAACGCCTTGTCGCGATCGACCGAAAGCTTGAGCTGGGGGACGGAGGGCAAGAATGTGGTGTTCAAGTTCTGCAACTCGGGGCGTTTGGCGGCGGCGGCCATGAAGATTTGTGTCTGCTCGGCCAAGAACGGGACAGTCCCTCCCGAACGGTCCTGCAAGACGAAATTCACGCCGCCTGAAGTGCCGACACCGGGGATGGCAGGCGGCGAAAAGGCGAAGGCCATGGCGGACGGCAGCATGGCCAGCTTGCCGTTGATCGAACGCAGAACGGCGTTGTATTGCGTCTCCGGCGAAGTGCGCTCACCCCATGGCTTGAGGGTGATGAAAAAGAATGCGTTGTAAGTGGTGTTGACTTGGCTGAGGAGATTGAAGCCGACCGCCGTGGTGACGTATTCCACGCCGGGTGTGGTCATGAGGATCTTCTCAACCTGGGCGGCGACGGCCGACGTCCGCTCCAGGGACGAAGCGTTGGGCAATTGCAGTGCGGCGTAAAAATAGCCCTGGTCCTCTTCGGGGAGGAAAGACGGTGCGAGGCGTCCCCCGAAAAACAACGCGGCCAGGGTGAGGATCCCGAGGAATCCGCCGCTCAGCACGAGTTTGCGGATCGCGCCGCCGCAAATCCGCACATATTGGTTCGTCGCGTTGCCGAACATGTTGTTGAACCACTTGTAGAACGCGCCGAGCGGGCCGCGTGTTTCGCCCTTCGGACGGAGAATGAGCGAAGCAATGGCCGGGCTGAGGGTGAGCGCGTTGAAGGCGGAAATGCAAACCGACACGGCAATGGTCACGGCGAATTGCTGGTAGAGGCTGCCGGTGATGCCGGGAACGAAAATGGTCGGGATAAAGACGGCAGTAAGGACGAGCGCGGTGGCGACGACGGGACCGGAAACCTCCTGCATGGCCTTGAGTGTGGCATCACGCGGGGTCATACCCTGCTCGATATGGTGCTCGACCGCCTCGACCACGATGATGGCATCATCGACGACCAAGCCGATGGCCAGAACGAGGCCGAAGAGTGAGAGTGTGTTGATCGAAAAACCAAGCAGAGGAAAAATGGCAAAGGTGCCGATGAGCGAGACCGGCACGGCCAGCAAAGGGATAAGCGTGGCACGCCAACCCTGCAGAAAAATGAAGACCACAATGATGACCAGAAGCAGTGCCTCGAAGAGCGTCTTGACGATTTCCTCGATCCCCGCCGTCACGGCCAGTGTCGTGTTGAGCGATTCCGTGTATTGCATGCCCGGCGGAAAACGCCCGGCAAGATCGGCCATCAGCTTCTTGGCGGAAGAAGCGGCGTCGAGGGCATTGCTCCCCGGCGTCTGGTAAAGGGCGACGATGGCCGAGGGCTTGCCCTGAAACCGTCCTTCGACATTGTAATTTTGTGCGCCGAGTTCAATACGTGCCACATCCTTGAGGCGCAAAATGGAACCGTCGGAATTGGCCCGAACCACGATATTGCCGAAATCCTCCACCGTGGTGAGGTAGCCCTCGCCAATAACCGTGTAAGCGTATTCCTGGCCATCGGGGACGGGTTTGGCGCCGACTTTTCCGATCGGATTGACGCGGTTCTGCTGCTTGACCGCATTGATGATTTCCTGCGCGGTGACGTCGAGCTTGGCCAGTTGGTCCGGGGTGAGCCAGATGCGCATGGCGTATTGACCGGCGCCGAAAATCGAAACACTGGCGATCCCCGGCAGGCGGGCCAGTTCGTTGTTCAGGTTGATGAAGGCGTAGTTGGCGAGAAAGAGGGCGTCGAAGGACTTGTCCGGCGAGAAAAGAGAAAAAAGAAGCAGCGGGGCGGAGGTGCTTTGCTGCACGGTGGTGCCGTATTCGACGACCGGGGCGGGCAACTGCGAATTGGCCTGGCTCTGCCGCATCTGGGTCAGGATCTGGTCGTCGGTCGGCGCGGTGTCGACGCCGAAGAAGACATTGAGCGTCATGTTGCCGTTGTTGGCATTGACCGAATACATGTATTCCATCCCCTCGACGCCATTGACTTGCTGTTCGATCGGCGTGGCCACGGATTGCTCGACGGTGAGGGCATCGGCGCCGACGTAGGTCGCATTAACCTGAATCTGCGGGGGAACAATATTCGGGTATTGCGCGATGGGAAGGCGCGCCATGGAAACAAGACCGACAATGACCGTGATGATGGCGATGACCATCGCCACGATCGGACGGTTGACGAAAAACTGGGGCATGGTCGGACGCGCGCCTCAAGCGGGCTTGGCGGAAGCTTCGGGCAAAGGAGTCGGGGTGGGCGACGGAGCGGGCGGGGCTGCGGGGACGACCGGGATTTCCGGCGCCGCCGCACCTTCCAGTGCCGCTTCTGGCGGCAACTCCACATAGTCGCCCCCGCTCGACGGGGGAATCTCCGGTTGCGGCAGGTTGGGTTCCACGTTGAAACCTTCGGGCATTTTCCACGGGGTGGTCTTCACTGTCATGCCCTGGCGCAATTTCTGCATCCCTTCGACAACCACCTGCTCGCCCGGTTGGAGCCCGCCGGTCACGACTTGCATCGAGGCATAGGTCGGGCCGATCTGCACGATGCGCAGGTCGACCTTGCCGTCGCTGCCGACCACCGCAATTTGCGATTTGCCTTGAAGGTCGTTGACCGCGCGTTGCGGGACGAGCAACGCATCGTCGATCCACTGCGTCACACCGCGCACGCGGGCGAACTGACCGGAACGCAGCAGGTTGCCCGGATTGGGAAATTGTGCTTCCAACTCGAGGGCACCGGTGTCCTTGCCGACCGCATTGTTCACCGCCATGAGGCGGCCGGGATGCGGGTAGACTGTGCCGTCAGCGAGGAGAATCTGCAGGCCGAATCCGCCCTTTTCCTCGGCTCGGATCAGTTTCTCCGGATCGCCGTAGTAGGGCTTGATGTAGTTCAGGTATTGGTAGTCGCTGATGTAAAAGTTCGCCTTGATCGGGTCGACCAGGGTGACGCTGGCGAGCGTGCCGGTCTGGGGTCCGATGAGGTTGCCGACCTGCGCGATGTTGATACCGGCAAGACCGTCGATCGGCGAGGTGATGCTGGTAAATTCGAGGTTGAGGCGCGCTTGCTCCACGGCGGCTTGGGCGGCGGAAACCGCGGCCTTGCTTGCTTCGAAAGCCTGGATTTCATCATCGTATTGCTCCCGGCTGATGACATTTTTAGCCAGCAAATCAACGGCGCGCTTGGCATTGGCCTCGTCACGGACGAGACGCGCCATGGCCTCTTCCAGTTGGCCGGTCGACTGGTCGAGAACGGCTTTGAAAGGCCGGGGGTCGATTTGGAAAAGAAGTTGGCCTTTTTTAACCAGCGACCCGTTCTCGTAATTTTGCGAAACAAGATAGCCGCTGACCTGGGCCACGATGTTGGCATTGACCAAGCCGGAAAGCATACCGACCCACTCGCGAATGACGGGAACTTTTTGCTGCAGCGGCGCGGTGACCGGAACCGTCAGTTCCGGCATGATGGGTTTCTCTTTTTTCGGACAACCCGTGAGGAGCAAAGGAAGCAGTCCGAGCAATAAGAGGAAGCGGGACATCGGCATGACGGTGGCCATAAAACCGCCTCCGGAGCACCTTGCACAGCAGAAAACGGACGCCACAGCCGCGCTGTCCGGCTGCCTGGCGGAGCCCGCGGAAGCACGGAAGGTTTCACCGTCTGCTTCCCGCGGAGCCCGGGAACGGACTCTTGCCATCGGGTCGGCCCCGGAGAAAGATCACCGATCTTCGACCGCGTGAAAAAGAAACCGAAGAAACGACGGGCGGTGAAGGCGCCCGGAGCGGCCGAGACAAGTGGCGTCCGGGAGCAACCGGCCGGCCCCGGCCGGCGCCGGTGGATGCGACTGGCCGCCGCCACCTTGGTGCCACTCATGATTTTCGGCGGACTGGAGTTGACCTTGCGGTTGGCGGGCTACGGGTACTCGACCCGCTTGTTCCTTCCCCTCACCATCGGCGGCGAACAATTTCTTATTCCCAACGAAAAGTTCACCCATCGGTTCTTCCCACCGGCTTTGGCCCGCGCCCCGCTCTCCGGCAGGATGGCTGCGGACAAGCCGGCGGGGACCTACCGGATTTTCCTGCTCGGCGAGTCCGCCGCCTACGGAGACCCGGATCCTTCCTTCGGGGTAGGTCGCTATTTGGAGGCCCTTTTGGAGACCCGGTATCCATCGACCGATTTCGAGGTGGTTTGCGTGGCCATCACCGCAATCAACTCCCACGTGCTTCTCCCCATCGCCGAGGAATGCGCCAAGCACGACGGCGACCTGTGGATTGTTTACATGGGGAACAACGAAATGATCGGCCCTTACGGAGCAGGCACCGTGTTTGGAGAAAAAGCGCCGAGCCTTGGCTTTGTCCGATCTGTTCTCGCCCTCAAAACGACCCGAGTGGGACAGCTTATGGATCAGCTGATCAGCAGCGTCCGCGGAGGATCTCAGGCTCCGGAATCGTGGGACGGCATCAACATGTTCAGCAAAAACCAACTGACTTACGACGATCCGAAAAAGCTGCGGACCTATGAAAACTTCAAGGTTAACCTTGATGACATTCTCGCCGCGGGGAAAAACGCCGGTCTCCCGGTTATTCTCAGCACCGTGGCGGTCAACCTGCGGGATTGCTCGCCGTTTTCCTCGCTGCACAAGGTCGGACTGGAACCAGCACAGCTGGCCGAGTGGGAAGACTTGTTCGAGCAGGGCCGGTCCCTCGAAGCCGCCGGTTCGTTCCAGGCTGCCCTCGAGGTTTACGCGAAAGCCGCCGCCATAGATTCCGATTTCGCCGAGTTACAATTTCGCATCGGCACCTGCCAACTCGCCTTGAACGACCGCCGTGCGGCGCGGACATCCTTCGAGCGGGCGCGCGATTGCGATGCCCTCCCCGTCCGAGCCGATACCCGGATCAACCGGATAATCGAGGAGGCCGGCGCATCGGTGGCCGGGGTGGACGCCGCGCAGAGACTCTCCGAGCAAACGCCCGAGGGGATTCCGGGCCAAGAGCTCTTTTACGAACATGTCCATTTCACCATGGCCGGAAACGAACTCCTCGCTCGCATCCTGGCCGAGAAGGTGGAAGGCCAACTCCCGGCGGCGATCACCGGTCGGCGACGTCCACTGCCGGCCGAAGCCGAAGCCGAGGCCTGCCAGCGGCGCCTGGCTGCGACCGGTTGGGATCAAAAACGGGTTTGGGAAGTGGCGCTCGGACGGATTTCCGTGGCGCCCTTCACCTCGCAATCCAGCCACCTCCGCAACCTGCAATACGGCAAGGACCGGGTGAAAGAAGCAGATTCCCGGACAACCCCCCTGTCTCCCTTCCGCGATGAACAAATGTATGAAGCGGCACTGGAAGGCCAGCCTGACGATACCTTGCTGAGGTGGAATTATGCCCAGTTCCTCGAACGGGCCGGACGCCTGTCGGAAGCAGTCAATCAGGGGATCTTGGTTTGCGAACTCCTGCCGCATGCCGCTTGGCCGCATTATTTCGTCGGCTCGGTCATGGCCAGATTGGGAAGAAGGTCCGAAGCTGCCGACTACCTGCAACGCGCCCTGCGGATCAGCCCGGATTTAACCATCGCCCGCCAAGAGCTTGCTAACATCCGTTGAAGACATTCTTCCGCCATCTCCCGGGTGCGCGGAGTCAAAGGACCGGATACATAAAGGGCGCGAGGACCGCACTGCCATTAAATAACAGCATTGCCGCGAGAATAACGAGAATGACAATGAGCGGAACCAGCCACCACGCTTTCTCTTCGCGCAGGAAGAGGAGGAAAGTTTTGACGTGTCGCCACATGGTCGCTGGAAATTACCGGAATGTTGCCCCGCCGGTGGAGGCGGAAACGGGGATTCCACACCGCGAGACGAAACAATAACTCCACCGGTCGGGGAATCCAGTTAAAGCCCGCGCTCACAGGCGGGCGCGGGCGGGCCGGGCCCCGACCGAGCCACCTTCCCGCCGGCCATGCCCCGGAGAAGGCGGCGAGACCGCTGGCCAGTTGCCCAGCCGCATGCTCTATTGAAGCAGTGAAACGTTGGCAGATCCCGACCGCAGTCGTCGCGGCGCTCTTGATCACCGCCGGCACGGCCTTTTTGGTGCGTGAGCACATCGCCAACTACTGGATCAAGCGCCAACTGGCCGGAACACTGGCCGACGCTCTTGGCGCAGACGTAGATTTGCAGGGCGTGGCATGGAAAGACGGTGTTCTCCAGGCACAACTTTTCCGGATGTCCGGCGGGGACTATGCTTTCCAGAGCCTTGAGGCACGAGAATTGCGTGCGGTGGTCGACTGGAGGGACCTGCTGGGTGCCTCGGCGCAACCCCTGCAGGTCGAGGTGGCCGCGGTGGACGTGGTCTACCCGCCCCAGCTCGAACCGGGCAAGAAGCCGGGCAAACCATCCTACCACGCTTCCGCTGCACGACCGCTCGACTTGCGGGTGGCCAAAAGCCGGCTCCGGCGCGCCGACGGCCGGGGGTGGACAGTCGATGGGGCCCAAGTCCATGCCGTGCAGAGCGCGGACGCCTGGACGTTTTCCGTGGCGGGCGGATCGCTTGGCGCGGAGGCTCGTTCCCCGCTGCAAATCGAACACTTGGCCGCGAAACACAGGGGAGGATCCTGGAGTATTGACGGCTTTGCCCTCAAGGATGTGAGAGGCGGCACCATGGCCGGTTCGGCCGCCAACAGCGGGGGGATCTGGTCGGCCAAAATTTCATGGCATGACCTCGACCCCGCCGTGCTTGTGCCTCCCGATGTCTCCAGCCACCTCGGCGGCCGGGCCACAGGCGAGGCCGTGCTCAAAGACGGTGTGATCCGCGGAAAAATAGAAGTCGCAGGTGCAGAAACCAAATCCGTCGGTCTTTTTGTCAAACTGGCCGGCCTTTTCGACCACCAAGATTGGGAGCGCATTCCGTGGCGCATTTTCCGTTTCAATTTCAGCATGCAGCCCGACGGCCGCATGGAGGTGGACGACCTGCTGGCCGTTTCCCCCAAAGGATTGGCCGTGCGCGGAAAAGGAGCCTTTGCCACCGACCGCATCGATGCCGACCTGCATGTCGGGGTGCAAGCTGCGGGCCGGCCCATCCTCGCCGCCTTCGTGCCAGTGCTCTTCAGTAGCCGGGAAGACGGCTATTATTGGACGCGGGTCAGGATCGGTGGGACACCCGCGGCACCGACGGAAAACCTCAGCGCGCGGGTAGCCGCCGCGCTCGCGCTCGCCCCGGCCGCGGGTGCCGCCAAATCTGTGGTCGAAATTCCAGACGTCGCATCCGAAGCCATCGGCGGGTTGTTGCGTGAGATGATGCCCCGGTGAGCGATGGGGTATGTCCGGCGGAACGGAATCAGTCCGTTTTGCGGAAAACCCGCAAGGCGGTGACGAGATCCACAGCGCGCTGCAGTGGACGGTCGATCAACCCCGGTTTGACCGCCACGCTGCCGATCTCGGGATTGGTGCCGGCGACAAGCGATGCCTCATCAAATTGCGCACGTTCTTTTTCGAAGACAAAGCCCGCTGAGCCATCCACCAGCGCCGCAGCCAGGATCGTCTCGCGCTCGGCGGCATCCTGCGGGATCTCGATGTCGGGCCGCAGCCCGCGCGGATAAACCTCTTGGCCGGCGACCAGGACCTCGGCCACGGCAACGCGCAAACTCGTCTTCTCCCCGACCGGGACCTCGGCAAATGCAACACAACGCCCGCTCGAGCGCGTTCCGACCAGCAGAGCACGGGCGTTCCATCGCAACGTCGCGGCAAGGGCCTCCGCCGCACCCGCGGTGTTTTCGTCGATCAGGACCACCAGCGCGCCGCGCAACAGATTGTCGCCCGCAGAAACAAATTCCTCGCTCTCGTCGCGACCCGGACCAGCCAGCGTAAACAACGCGGTTCCCGGCGGGCAAAACCGGCTGGCCGACTGCGCGGCGGCGGCAAAGTCGGAGGACTCCGGGGTGGCACGCAGATCAAGAATGACGCCATGCACGTCCTTTGCCGCGAAGTCCCGCAAGGAGGCTTCGAGTTCGGCCAAGTTTTCCGTTTGCAGCGACCCAAGTCGGATATATCCGGCGCGGCCGTCGAGGATTTCAGCCCGGAAAGGCGAAGGGGGGACAGGCGCGGGGGCGTCGGCCGCAAGGGCCGCACCGGGTGCGAGGCTTTGGATCAAACCCTGCAGCGTCGCGCGCCCGAGGGCCGCATCATCGATCTTTGCCCCGCGCACGTGATCCCGCCGGAGGATGGAGATGGCTTGCTCCACCTGCCCGGCGTCGAGCACGAGGAACGGATCGAGAGCAGGCGGCACAGCGGGTGAAGGAGTGGTGGATTCAGCGGCACGAATCGGGGCAAGAGCAGTCGATAAAGTTAAAATGAGGGCGTGGAAAATTTTCATCGGCCCCTTCCAGCCGCCCGGTGCTGCAGGGCGCGGGTGCAAACCCGGCCGCGTTTCCAGATGAGTTGACGCGCGATGGCTTGGTGGAGGAATTTTTTCGCGCCGGCCACGGCCGCCGCAAGGGATTGGCCGCGGGCCAGACCCGCGGCAAGGGCCGCGGAAAGCGTGCAACCGCTGCCGTGGGTTTCGCAACCATTCAGTCGTGGCAGTGAGAATTCGCGCACCCCATGGCGGTCGCAAAGGACATCGACCGCATCACGACCGCGCAAATGTCCGCCTTTAAGCAAGATGGCAGCACCGTATTTCTCCCGCAGTTCCTCCGCAGCATGGGACATGGCGCGAGACGAGGTGATTTTACGCCCGAGCAGGACGGCAGCCTCGTCGAGATTTGGGGTAATGACATCGGCCAGCGGGAGCATTTCTTCCTCGTAAGCGCGCACGGCGTCCTTTTTCAACAGCGGATCACCGCTGCTTGCCACCATGACCGGGTCAACCACGAGGTGAAACATGCCGAGACGATCGGCCAATTCTTCGGAAACCACGCGGAGCAAGCCGCGAGAATAAAGCATGCCGGTTTTCACCGCGGTGACCGGGTAAGCCTCGAAGAGGATGCGGATCTGCGAGCGTAGAACCTCGGGACTGACCGCTTGCACTTTCTCCACCCGTCCCGGAACCTCGGAGACCACACAGGTGACGGCGGTGAGACCGTAGACGCCATAAGCGCCGAAAGTTTTGAGGTCTGCCTGGATTCCCGCTCCACAGGAGTTGTCGGAGCCGGCAATAGTCAGGACAACCGGTGGCGACGCGGAGGGCTTACTCATGGCGCCGCGCCATGAGAAGATAAGCAAGGTTGCCGAGCGCAGCGACGAATGCGGCCACATAGGTGAGCGCCGCCGCATTGAGGACAGCGTTGACCCCGGTTGCTTCGCCGCCAGGTTGAACCATGCCCATTTGTTGAAGAATAACCTTCGCGCGCTTAGAGGCATCAAACTCGACCGGCAAAGTGATCAGTTGGAACACGGCAAGTACGGCGTAGCAAATAATGCCAAGCGAAATGAGACCGCTGATGTGGAACATAAATCCACCAATGATGACAAAAGGCAGCATCTGCGAAGCGAATTGAGTAACCGGGACAATGGCCATCCTCCATTTGAGAGGGGCATAAGCACGAGCATGCTGAATGGCGTGGCCCGCTTCATGGGCGGCGATACCGAGCGCGGCCACGCTGGGGGTGTTATAGACATCAGACGAAAGGCAGAGGCGCTTCTTCATCGGATCGTAATGGTCGCCGAGCATGTCGTTGATTTCCCGGACTTCAACATCGTGTATTTTGGCAGCATTGAGGATCTCGCGGGCGGCCTGCGCACCGGTCACCCCTGAGGTCGCAGCCACCTTTTTGTAGCGACCGAAAGCGGAAGACACCCGCATCTGGGCGTAAAGACCGAGAAGAAGAGGCACGCCAATAAGCAGGAGGTAAACAGACATACTCATAAACTTTTCGGGATTACCCTGACAGACAACCAAAAGTTCATCTTGTTCAAAATCCAGTCAGAGTTCCAGCGGAACCCGCAGACGGGAAAGCAAGCGGCAGCCGCGGGCGGTCACCGAAACCACGTCCTCATGACGCGCGCCACCAATATCCGGATAATAAAGGCCCGGCTCAACGGTGAAAACTTGACCCGGACGGAAAACGGTGGCCGAGAGCCGTGGTTCTTCGTGCAAATCCAGCCCCAAACCATGCCCCGTTCCGTGGAAGAAGCCCGTCCAGCGTCCGCCCATCTGCTCCGTGCGGTAGCCGCGGGCAATGAAAAATTGCTGCACTGCTTTGTGCACCGCGACACCTTTAACCCGTGGCTTGATCAAGCGGATGGCCATGCGTTGGGCGGCACAAACCGTTTCCCAAAGTCGCCGTTGCGCATCGCTGGCACGTCCACGCACCACCGTTCGGGTCAGATCACCAAAGTAACCTGTGCGTGCATCTCGGGGAAAAATATCGAGGATGATCAATTGGTGGGCTCGCAGCCGGCCGTGCCCGCGCTCATGCGGATCGCACCCTTGGCGACCGCCGGCCACAATCGTTCCCTCCGGAGTGCCACCCGCGCGCAGCACCGCGGAATCAGCCTCGGCGCGGACAATTTCGCTGGTCAGAGCTTGGCCATTCCATTGCAGCAGGTCTCCACGGACGATTTTGGCAACGCGCAGAACCTCGACCGCGCGCTCCAACCCGATCGCGGCGAGCCGTGTGGCACGGCCGATGGCCACCAGTTCGCTCCGATCTTTCAACTCACGACCGGACCAAAAATGCCCCTCGGCCGGCACCACAAGGAGGCCCGCTTTTTCCAGCGTGCGGGCCAAAGCGAGCGGGAAATCCCCGGGCACATCAACCCGGCTAATTTTGCGTTGGCCCAGTAGACCCGCGGCAATGACCGCTGGGGAGTGACCGCCAAATTCACGAGCAAGCTGGGAGGCCGAGAGCACCTCGTTGACCTCCGCCTCGCGTCTGCCGCGGTCGATCTCAAGATCATTGAGCACGATGGACTTTTTGCCCCGATGCTCGAGGAAAAGAAAAGCATCCGGAGCATGGAAGCCCGTGGCATAAAGCATGTCAGCCGAACGTGGACTCGCAGCGTAAATCAGTTTGCTCACCGCCCGTAGCCTCACCTTTTCGGCGCCTGCGGATCAAGCAACCAGATCATCGAGCGCCCCCGCTACCGCTTCCGGGGCGTCTTGCAGTAGGCGATGACCGGCATGGCCGACCGTCAGGAACGTGCCGGGAAATCCCGCATCGCGCATCAGGTTTTGCAGGCGGACAAATTTCCCGTCCTGCGCTCCAGCCATCCAAACCAAACGGGCCGGGAGGCGCAAAATATCGGTGAATTCTTCGGCCGCGGAGTGAGCGGTGAAAGCGGCGGAAAGTTTCACCCGGTCAAAATCTCTCTCTTCGCGCCGCGGCGCGGATCCTCCACGAAAAACCGCCTGCCCATTCCAACGGTTGGTCACCGACTCCCACCGCTCGGCGGCAAAAGCAGCGGCCCATGCGGCGTCGGACTTTCTTCGCGCGACACGTTCCTCCTCGCTTTGGAAATTCCCGGGGTTCGCCGAGAGCAGCAAGGCGCCCCGCCATCGCCCGGGAGCATTCTGGAGCCAGCGCAAGGCGAGACGCGCGCCGAAAGAATAGCCGGCCAGCCAACACGGTCCATCTGCAGCCGGCGGCCCGACCGGTTCCTCCCCGACGGCAAAAAGGTCCGGACAAACCCAGCATAACCCGGCCCGCGAAGCGCTGCGCACAGCATCCCAATCGGTTCCTCGGCCCAGAAAGCCAGGCAAGGCGACCATGGTTGCCTTCACGGTACGACCCGCCGCAGCAGGGTGAGCAGATAAACCGCCATGGCGGCCAGCACGATGGTCGCACCGGTCGCGGTCGAGGCGTAAAACGAGGCGATCAGCCCCACAATCCCGGCGAGCAAGGCGACGGCGACCGACCATCCGAAAAAACCGGCCGTGTTGCGCGACAAATTCCGGCCCGCGGCCGCGGGGAGAATGAGCAGGGCATTGATCACCAGGATGCCGATCCACGGGAGCGCACAAGTCACGACCACGGCAAGAAGGCAGGCGAAGACCAATTCGGCCGCCCCAGCGTGCTTGGCCCGGCTGCGCGCCAGTGAGGGGCTCATCGTGACGAGCAAAAGACGGTTGAAGAAAAAGAGAAAGAGTCCGGCAGCGATCGACCCGAGCGCGGCCAGCCAGCCGACATCGCGGGGGGCAATGGCCAGCATGTCACCGATGAGGAAGTTGGTGTAGCGCGCGAAGTCCCCGCCCCGCGAGAGAATGACAATGCCGAGCGAGACGGTGAAAGCCATAACCAGCCCGATGGCGGTATCCGAAGACAAAGCCCCGCGACGGCGCACCCAAGCAATGGCCAGGGTGAGCACGAGGGCGAATCCGATCATCGGCCACATGGGGTCGGCCAGGCCGAGAATGACGCCGATGGCGATGCCAGTGAATGCGGCATGGCCGACTGCCTCGGAAAAAAATGCCATACGATTGGCCACCACCACGGTCCCGAGCGCTCCGAGCAACGGGGAAATAAGAAGCACCGCGAGCAAGGCGAGCCGCATGAACTCGTAACCGGCCCATTCGAAAGGCAGCGAGGACACCGCGCGGTGCCAAAGGGCAAGCGGAGAATCCATCATGAAAGCGAATGCAGGCTGAAAGCCTCGCGCACCCGCGGATCGCGCAGCACTTCGGACGGCGTGCCCTCGCAGACGATACGCCGGTCGAGAAAAACCATCCGGTCGGCGAAGCGCGCCAAGGTGGCCAGATCGTGCGAGACGAGGAGCACGGCGAGGTCGAATTCGCGGCGCAGTTGGGAGAGCAGTCCGTAAAATTGTTCACGCCCGCTGTGGTCGACCCCGGACATCGGTTCGTCGAGGACGAGGATGTTCGGCACCGGGGTGAGGGCCAGCCCGAGCAAGACGCGTTGCAACTCGCCGCCGGAAAGGGTGCCGACCTTGCGGTCGACCAGCAGGTCGGCCCCGGTGCGTTGCAAGCCGGCCAGCGCCGCTTGCCGCACCGGAGCAGAGACACCGAGACACGCGGGACGCGCCGAGTGCGAAGCAGCGAAAAGATCGAGCACACTGACCGGAGCCTCTTTGTCGAAACTGTTGTGCTGCGGCACGTAACCGATGACCGGGCTGTCTTTGCGCCGGCGGGCCGCGTCGAGAAAATGCACCTCACCGGTGTGCGGTATTTCCCCGAGCAGACATTTGACCAGCGTGGTCTTGCCCGCCCCGTTTTCGCCAATCACCGCGGTCAGTTCGCCGCAGTGCAAATGGAGGTCGATATCCTCGAGCACCGCCACCCTGTTGCGCCGGGCAGACACCCCGCGCATGGTGGTGCAACACTCTCCGCAGCGGTGCGGGGCGATGCCGAGGTGGGCGGAGGCGTCATCCGGGGGAAGGTGCATGCCAACAGCTCTATCAGCGCAAAGCTTCCTGCAACACTTCGAGATTTTTTTCCATGGCCCGGAGGTAAGCCCCGCGTGCCTCTCCGGGATCGGACGGACCTGTCACCACGGGATCCAAACTGTAAACCCGGATCCCGGTTTCGCGCGCCACGACCTGCGCGCTTTTGTCGGGGAACTGCGGCTCGGCAAAGAGCGCCTTGACCTTGCGCTCGCGGACTAATTTTACGGTGTCCGCCAACTCGCGTGCGCTCGGCTCGGCTCCGGGCTCGCGCTCGATCACCCCGGCCAGATCGAGGTCGAAATCACGTGCGAAATAGGGAAACGCTTGGTGGAAGGTGACAATCGGCGTGCCGGCATACGGCACAAGTGCGGCGCGCATTTTTGCCTCCAGCGCGAACAACAACGCGCTGTAGGTTGAGCCGTTGGCGCGGAACGCAGCCGCGCGGTCGGGTGCCGCCACGGCAAGGGCGGCTGTGATGTTCTCGGTCTGACGCCGGGCCCCCTCAAGGCTCACCCAGACATGCGGATTGTCATCGAGGAGCGCAATGCCTTCGCTCACCTCTATGGCCCTGACACCGGGTGATTGCTGCGCCACCTTGCCGAGGAAAGGCTCCATGCCGGCCCCATTGACCAGGAGAAGGTCCGCATCAGCGAGCCGTCGCACGTCGCCGGCCGTGAGTTGGTAATCGTGCAGGCACCCGACATGCGGGCTGGCCAAATTGGAAACCTCCACGCCGGGAACTCCGGCGGTGACATTCAGTGCAGCAACATAGACCGGATAAAAGGAGGTCACGACGCGCAGCGGCTCGTTGGCCCAAAGGTGCGCGGACGACAACCCAAAGACCAAGGAAACAAGCGCCGCGCTCCATTTGATCTTCAGGTGATTAACAATTAATTTCCTCACTATCACCAGAATCCATCAGTTCGCCCCGGCGGCAAGGCAAGATTGTAACGCGTTGCGTTTCGCCAGTGTCAGGGATTGGGGTGTGCCTTGATGTAAGCGGAAAACCACCTGCCGGTCGGTTCGAGGTTGCGAGCCTTGGTGTGGCGGTCGAAAGAAAAGAGACCGAACTGCCCATGCCATCCTTCCGTCCACTCATAGTTGTCGACCAGCGTCCACGGGAAATAGCCGCGCACGTCGACCCCGTCGGCCATGGCCCGGCGCATCTGGGCGATGTGCTCACGCAGGTAGCGGATGCGTTTCTGTTCACTCTGTGTGCCCAGGCCGTTCTCGGTCACCACGATGGGCTTGCCGTAGCGTTGGTGCACCGTGGTGAGGACATTATGGAGGCCCTCGGGCACGATTTCCCAGCCCAGTTGCGTGTAGTTGGAGGACACCTCGCCGTGGCCGCGGCTGAGGAAGCGGACCAGGTTGGCATCTTGCGCGTAGTAATAATTCACCCCGATGATATCCATCGAGTCGGCCACCATGTCGAGTTGGTCGAAATTCTGGCGCTGCACGATGTTGTAGACCAGCGCGGTGGGATCGGCGAGGTGGCTGCGGCGCCAGTCGGGTACGGAATAAATGCCCATGACGATGGCGCCGGGACGTTCACGGCGGATGATCTCCGCCGCATCGCGGAACATCTCGGCCGAAACCCGCAGGGCCCGCTTGTAAGCGAAGGGCCGGAGCAGAAGACCCGGGGGCCAGTGTCCGGCAATCCAGCCGAGATTAACGGCGCCGTTCGGTTCGTTTTGCGGAACATAAATGCGGACATAGGGGGCCATGGCTTGCACCACGCGAGTCACGTGTGCGCGCCATGCTTCCTTGGCATCGGGATGAAGAAAATTGACGCGACGCTTGTCTTTTTTGTCATAGAGCCAATCCGGGAAGGTAAAATGCCAAAGGGTGACCACCGGTTCGATGCCCGCGGCACGCAGTTGCCGCGCCATCTCGACATAACGGGCCAGCGCTTTCCCGTTGATCACCCCGGGCCGGGGCTCGATCCGGGCCCACTCCACCCCGAAGCGGAAGTGCGAAACGCCGAGTTGTTTGAGCGCCCCGAGGTCGAGATCGAAGCGCGTCCAGGATGACACCGCCTTGTCGCCCCGCGCCGGTGTTTTGCCCTCCTCCGCGAAAACATCCCAGTCGGTGCGGAAATTCATGGGATCGTCCGGCGCGAGGCCGCGGTCCTCGTTCTGGAAGCTGGCGGTTGATGTTCCCCACCAGAATTTTTCCTTGGGCAACGGTTTCAGCACCACTGCTCCCGAGGGGCGTTGGTAGCCGCCGGGCGGGGTCACACACCCGGCCAGCGCAGCCAGCGCAACGACAAGAAGGTACCGGGCTGCTTGCATGACGTGGGGCAGGCTAGTATTCTTCCACTGTGTTGGCAACCCGCCTCGCTTTAGCCACCGCCTGTCTGCTCCCTCTCGAAGCAGGGGCGCTCCCCCGCCTCGACCAGGCTCCGGATCAAGTGAGGATGAATGACGGCACCGAGTTGCGCGGGCTCATTATTCAAAACACACCCGATCTGGTTGTGCTTGAGACTGACCAGGGTGAAGCCCGAATCCCCAAGGAATACATCCGCCGCATCGACGATGCGCCGAACGGCGAAGCCATCTTTGCCGACATCACGGACCGCGATGCTTTGCCCTCGTGGCGTTCGATCGTCCACGATTTGCGGACCCATGACGGCATCTGGCGCTTCGAACAAATTCCCCCCACAGCAATCGACAATGGCCTGCTGCGCAACATCCCTTACCTTTCCTTCCGCGCGAACAAACAATGGGAACTTAATGTTTACGGTGACCCGCAGAAACCGGTCGCCATCGAATTCGGTGTTTACGGTTCCGTGCGCCCGGGTCAGAAAACGCGGCAACTGTTCCGCGAATTCCTCGCCGGCCACCTGCACGACAAGAACCAGATCCGCGCACTTTACAGCCTCGGCCCCAAACAGCGCGACGCGCGCGGCGGGAAACTCGCCTTCCGCCTCATTGCCCCCAAGGACCCCGACGGCTACGGCGGCACTTGGATTGTGGTTTACCAGCCCGAACTTCTGGAGGCCGCCCGCCTTTCTGACAAAGCCTACGCCGCCATCACGCGCCCGTTTGAGAAAGTGAACAACTCGGATGGTAGCCTGCGGGCCGATCAAGCGGAGGAAAATGGAAACTGGCTCGACCAAGCCATGCAGGCCCTAACCGGCAAAAATCGTGAATTGAGAGGATTTTATCGTGATCAGAATGGTGTCTTCCAAGTTCTCACCGGCGGAACATAATCGCCTCGTAATTAGGAACGTAGAGGGGCGGGTGGTGCTTTGCCGTCAGATTGAGGCCGGAAATTTGTACTTGCAAATTAACCTCAAATATCAAATCTACACTCTTGTGACCCTCACGTCACCTTAACAACTAACAAAAGAAGTGAACTACGCTACCAGACAAAGATCATCAGTACAAAAAACGCTCGAAGATGCGGGTCGCCCCATGACCCCAGCCGACATATGGAACTCCGCCCGCACCCTGTCACCAGGGTTGGGCATCGCCACCGTTTACCGCGCACTCCGTATCCTTATGGATATGGGTGCGGTGGAAGTGGTGGAAATCCCAGGGGCCCCTCCCCATTACGAGCGCAAGCATCCACACCATCACCACCACTTTCTGTGCGAAACCTGCCAGAAAGTGTTCGAAGTTGAGGCTTGCATCTCAGGGATTGACCAGATGGCGCCTGCCGGATTCACGGTCAAGCGCCACTCGTTGACACTTTACGGTGTCTGCAACAATGCCTCGTGCGCCCCTCGACCCGCCTTAGTCGCATTGGCTTGAGGCCAACGACGGAAGCGGAATCGACCAGAGCGGTCCGTTCGGAAGGACGGACCGCTTTCTTTCATGGCAGGGGATTCACCTTGGTCGAAGTTCTCATCGTCACGGCCATCGTGGCGGTCCTCGCTGGATTGGCTGCGGGCGCCCTGCCGGGGCTCTACGATCACCTCGAACGAGCGAATGCTTTAGCCAAGACCCGCACCATGGGTGTTGCGGTGCTACAATATCCGGCGGACCACGGAGGCAAATTGCCACCACTTTTTCCCGGACAGGTGCTGGAATACGAAGAAGGCCGCGGTGGCCGCATCGTCACCGAATGCGCGGCTTACCTCGGGGTGCCAACCTCCCCGCCGAAATATCTGGTCTTCTCCCTTATGCCCCGCGCTTACGCGCGCCAAACCATCCCGGCCGACCGGGCACAAATGCGGGTTTGGGTCATGAACACTAAGCTGACCAACAGCGGGGCTGTCATCAATCCATTCGGCAGGGTGACCACACCCGGTGAACCACCGACCGGCAACAGGGCACTCGGCGCTCTTTCGGAAATTTCGGCGCAGTGGATGATCACCACCGCGGACCAAAAGCAACCCAACGTGGCCTCGGCCCCGTGGAGAGCAAACGCCCCGCCGGCCCCTCCCTTGGGTCGTGCTCGCGCCGTTTTCCGCTTCGACGGATCGGCCGGCTTGGTCGACCTTGAGCGGCCATGAGATTTGTGCCGCTCATCTTGCTTCTGGGGTTTGCCGATTGTCGGGCCAAAGTGATCGACTCCTCCGCCCACCGCTTCCGCACCGAGACCGTCGCCGAAGGACTCAAACACCCGTGGGCGCTGGCAGAGCTTCCCGACCGAAGGTTTCTCGTCAGCGAGCGGGGGGGACGACTTCTTCTTTTCGCCGCCGCCTCTGCGGAACCGCGCGAGGTGGGCGGCGTTCCGGACGTGGTGGCCTCCGGCCAAGGCGGGCTTCTCGATGTCGTGCTTCACCCCGATTATGAAAAAAATGGCTGGATCTACCTTTCGTTTTCCAAACCGTCCGGCAAGGGCGCGCACACCGCCATCGTGCGCGGCAAGCTGGAGGGAGACCGCCTCACCCATGTCGAGACCGTATTCGATCCGCCCAAGGATCAGGCGCATTCCGGCGCGATTCATTTCGGCTCACGCCTCGCTTTCGACGGGCGCGGACACTTGTTTTTCTCCGTCGGGGATCGCGGCGGGCCGACCTCCCCGGAGAATCCGGCGCAGGACCTCGGACAGGCCGCCGGAAAAATCCATCGCCTCGGGGATGACGGACAAATTCCGGACGACAATCCTTTCGTTGGCACGACGGGTGCCATGCCTTCAGTCTGGGCCTTGGGTACACGCAACGCCCAGGGCTTGGTTTACGATCCGACAACCGGGCGATTGTGGGCCACCGAGCACGGGCCGCGCGGAGGAGACGAACTCAATATCATCCGCAAAGGTGCCAACTACGGTTGGCCGCTTGTGACGCACGGCATCAATTACAACGGGACGACGATCAGCGAAGACAAGTCAGCCCTCGGAATGGAAGATCCTGTCGTGCAATGGACTCCCGTCATTGCCGCGTCCGGGCTCGCCCTTTACCGGGGCGATAAATTCCCGCGCTGGCGCGGCAACCTTTTTGCCGGCGGACTTGCCGGTCAAAGGTTGGTGCGTCTTGAACTCAATGGAACCAGCGTGGCGAAGCAGGAGATCCTGCTCCGTGACACCGGCCGTATCCGGGACGTGCGCATTTTTGAGGACGGCTTTGTTTATCTCGTTTACGATAATCCGGGCAAAATCGTGCGTCTGGTGCCCGAGTAAAGGTAATGACGGGATCCATCGATCCGCGAAGCCCTCCGCCCCAACACCGAGCTTACATTCGGGTGTAAAGATTGCCTAAGACCCAGATGGTTCCTCCAATCATGAGGAACAGGATGAAACCGGTGAACAAAACCAGTTGGAGATCTTCCTTCTGCTGTCCTTTGAAGGAGAGGTGCAGGAAGAAGCGAAGGTGGACGATCAGTTGAAGGATTGCACAGAAGATGAGACCGACATAGCTGGCCTTGCCTCCCACCGTCGCCACGAGAGTGAAGGGAATGACGGTAAGAACCGCCGCCAGCGCAAGACCGATCAGATAATGATGAAGTTCCTTGGATTTTTCCATTAGAGCAATCCTCCCAAGAAGACGAAGCTGAAGATGAAGATCCAGACCACATCAAGAAAATGCCAGAACACCGCCCAACGGAGCAGGGCCAACTTCCAGCGGAGGTCGACACCCCGAACCATAACCCCGACAACAATGACCAGACACCAGAGAATTCCTCCGGTCACATGCAGACCGTGAAGCCCGACCAAGGACCACAAGGCGGAGAGGTAGCCGCTGCGGGTCGGCGGTCCCCCGGCGGTCGCCATGAAGATGAAGTCGGAAATTTCACGATAGAGGAATCCGCACCCGAGCAAGACCGTGAGTAGGAGCCAAAAGACCAATTTTTTGATGCAGGCACTTCGGCCGCCGTGTTCCTGCTTCATGGTCAAGACCGCCATTCCGCTGGTCATACTCGAGAGAAGAAGAAAGGAGGTTTGCCAGGCAATGCTTCCGAGGTCGAAGAGTTCCGTGGGGCCGGGGCAACAGGCGAGAGGCAAGGTGGTGGCGAAGACGGCAAAAAACATCCCGAAGGTCACCATGTCGCTCATCATGAAAACCCAGAACCCGAAAACGGATGTCTCCGCCTCAAGGTGGTCGTCGCCGTGCTCTGCGCCCAGATTCAGGCCGGGATGCAGTGATTGTCTGGTCGAGGCACTCATGGGTTGGTGATGAGGTCGGGACGGGCCAACCCTTGGTTTGCCTCGTTGCACTCGTCGTCGCGCGTAACGCCCCGGGCTTCGCGGGCCGCCCGGCGCCATGCTTCATCGATCTCACGCACCTCGGCGGCGGGAATGATTTTTTTCCTTTCGGGCAAAAAGGCGTAAGTGATGACTGTCACGATGCAACCGAGGAAACAGATGATGGCCAACCACCACATGTACCAGACCAAGCCAAAGCCGAGCCCGGAGCCCAGTGCCGCAATAATCAGGCCGTAGTAGGTGTTGGCAGGCATCTCGATGTCTTCGTATTTCTCGATCGGCTGGTAGGCCGTGCCCTTGGCCTTTGCCTCCGTAAAGGGATCCCGGCCATCCACCTTGGGCAGAACGGCAAAATTCCATTCGGGAGTCGGCGCGGGGGTCCACCACTCGAGGGTTCGCCCGTCCCAAGGATCACCAAAGGGAACCGCCAATTTCTTCCGGTTGACAACGCTTCGCCAGAGGGTCAGGAGCACGAAAAGAAAGGCCAGACCAAGAAAGAGCGCGCCAGTGGCCGAGACAACCAACCAGGGGACCAGTGCCGGATCATCGTAGTTTACCGTTCGCCGGGTCAATCCCATCATCCCGACTTGGTAGAGAGGCAGGAAGGCCAGAATGAAGCCGAAGGCCCAGAGGAATGCCGTGATCCGGCTGTAACCGTCGAGCAGCCGGAACCCGTAAATTTTCGGGAACCAGAAGTAGATGCCCGCGAGGACGCCAAACAGAACTCCGGGAATGATCACATTGTGGAAATGGGCGACCAGAAAAAGGCTGTTGTGCAGCTGGTAGTCGAGCGTGGGGTTGGCCAGAATCACTCCGCTGAGACCACCAATGGCAAAGAGGACGAAAAATCCGCACAGGTAAAGCATCGGCGTGGTAAAACGGATCCGCCCGCCCCACAAGGTCGCCAACCAATCATAGATTTTCACCCCCGTCGGGATGGCAACCAGCAGCGTCGCGATGCCAAAAGCAGCGTTCACCGTGGCCGATTGCCCCATGGTGAAGAAGTGATGCAGCCAGACCATGAAGGAAATAACCGCAATGCACATCGTTGCCGCAACCAGCCCGGTGTAGCCGTAAAGGCGCTTCCCGGAGAATGTGGCCGCGATTTCCGACATCACCCCGAAGGCCGGAAGGATGAGGATGTAAACCTCCGGGTGGCCGAACATCCAAAAAAGGTTGATGAAGTTCATCAGATTCCCACCCATGTCGTTGGTGAAAAAGTGGAAGCCGAGGTAGCGGTCGAGCCCGAGCATGAGGCAGCAGGCCGTGAGGGGCGGCATTGCAAAGATCAGCAGGATGGAGGTGCAAAGGGCCGTCCAAGTGAAGAGTGGCATCCTCATGAAACTCATTCCCGCCGTGCGCATCTTGTAAATGGTCACCGCAAAGTTGACCCCGGTGAGGGTGGAGCCGATTCCGGAAATCCCGATGGACAAAATGTAATAATCTGGTCCGACTCCGGGATTGATCAAACGACCGGTGAAAGAAGGATACCCGGTCCACCCGCCCGTCGAAAACTCCCCGACCAGCAGTGAGATCATGATGAGAAATCCGCCGACCGCCGTGAGACCGAGGCTGATTTGATTGAGCTTCGGAAAGGCAACATCCCTGGCACCGATCTGCAAAGGGACCACAATATTGATCAGACCGATGAGAAACGGCATCGCCACGAAGAAGATCATGTTGGTGCCGTGGGTCGTGAAGAGTTGGTTGAAATGATCGGAGGAGAGAAACCCTCCATCGAGGGCGACCGCTTGGTTGACCCGCATCAAGACCCCCTCAACCACCCCGCGGAAGAACATGATGACCGCGAAGATGATATACATCGTGCCGATTTTTTTGTGATCGACACTCGTCAGCCAATCGAAAAGGGGCTTCCACCACTTCATCCAAAAAAGAAGAGCGACGACCAACGCGCCTCCCACCGGCATCATAGCCGCCGCACCGGCGGTGATGAAGGTGTTCAAATTGGGATCTTCAAACTCCTGGACGAGGATGATCGAATCCCATGTCAATCTGCCAAAAAGAGCCTCGAGCATTCTACATTTCCATCATGGGTTTCTCTGGGGCGGCCGGAAGGGGGGATTTCGCGGGGTCGTAGGAGGGGCTGCCCGGTTGGCTTTCCGGGGTCATATCCTCAACCATGTAGCGAGCCAGCACACGCTGAAAAATTTTCGAGTCCCCGAGTACCATTTCGATCGGACCTTTCCGATCCTCGATGTTGAGAGATTTTTTCGCCTCTTCCGCAGTCCCCTGCACGGCCAGGAGGGCGTAAGTGTCGGCGGTGAGCGCGAGGTCGCTCGATTGCGCCTTCTTCATCCGGGCCTCGTATTCCTGCTGGGAAACCGAAAAAACTTGGAATTTCTGCTTCCAAAATCCGTTCCCGCTGAACTGCGTATTCATCCCGGTGGCCTCACCCTGCCTAGCGGCAATGAAATTCAACTTCGTGGTCATTGCCGGCATGGCATAAATCTGACCCACAATGGCCGAAATACGAAGGCTCTGCATCACCGTATCGGTCGTCAAGGTCAACTCGACCGCACGCCCCTCGGGCACCACCAACTCGTCCACCAGCGCAACTCCCTCGTCCGGATAGATAAAGATCCATTTCCAATCCAGTCCGATGACATGGATCTGCAGCGGGTCTTTGCCCAGTTCCTTGTAGGGGTCGAGGCGGAAGGTTGTGTTCCAAAGGCCGACTCCCATCAAAGTAACGACGAGAATGGGCACGCCCCACATCAACAATTCAAGCACCGGGTTTGACTCCCAATTCGGGCGATATTTGCCCTTCGGCTTGCTTCGACGATAACTCCACAGGATGCACGGCGTAGCCACGAGGACGGGAACCACCGCGATCATAGTCAGAAGGGTTACCAGTTTAAGATGTCGCAACTGTTCCGTCGCCACAGGTCCCATCGGCTGCAGAAAAGATTCCGCAATGGCTTGGGTCAAAGGTGGGTCGATCATGGCCAGAAGAAATGTTTTCTTCTCATCTTTGCCCCAAGCTCACCAGCGCAAAGTGGCTGCTTGGGAAAAAGGAATGAGCGCACCGCAAACCCCGCTCCCCAGTCAGCGGATCATCGCGCCGGTCAATTCCAGAGGATCGATCGGGTCGTCTTTGGCCGGAGGAGTGAGATCCATTCCCAAAATCACGACCGCGCCGCACCTGCTCGACGTCCTGGCGCGGTCAGCGTTTATTTTATCTTCCGCGGTGAGGTCACACTCAACACGCGCAACTACTAGGGCACTTTCCCACCGGCCGCGCACACCGCGCGCCACCGCTCAAGACTCCGGCAACTTGTCGGCATGCTTGCTCATCAAGCGGTGCATGCGCCGGAAAGCCCGCCGCGCCGATTCAATGTCCTGCTCGGCGGCCAGGCGCTTGGCCAGCGAGGCAACGCGTTGATCCCTCCCGGCAAAAGCGCGGGCGATCACGTTGGACTGGTCTCCCACCCCTTGCAAAGATTCGCGCCGGAGAGTCTCCCGGATTGATTCATAAGCACCGATCGCGGTGACGACATACGGCGGCACCTCGGCGAAACTGTGTTGCTCAAGATACGGACAAGGCGGCAAATCGTTACCCTCAGGCGGAAAGAACCAAGGCCCGGCGAGCATCGCTGCAGCGGCACACACAAGGAAACAAACCAGGCCGATGGTGAGAATCTTCCCGCCCATGGGGATCTCAACCCGCTTTGCGCCCGCGCAAAACAAGGCGGGCCAGTTCCAGGTCTGCCGGGTAAGTGATCTTGCCATTCCACTCCGGAGTCTCGACCAGGGCAACCGGGGCCCCGGCCGCTTGAACCGCGGATGTCTCGTCCGGAACCTGGCCGCCGGTGGCGATGATTTCGGCGTAAGCATGGCGTAGCAATTCGGCGCGGAATATTTGCGGGGTCTCGACCACCCAAAGCCCGTCGCGATCGACCGACTCGACAATGAAGCCCTCGGCGTTAATCCGCTTGAGCGTATCGGTGACCGGTCTGGCACAAGCCGCGGCGCCATTGTTGCGTGCACTCTCGAGGCAACGCTCGATCATGGCGCAAGTGACCAACGGACGGGCCGCATCGTGCACCGCAATGATGGCCGCATCTTCAGGCACACCCTCAAGACCTTCGGCCACGGACAAATGGCGGTGTGCTCCACCTTCGACCACAGCTTTCAGCTTGCTCGGGGCGGCGGCCCGGGCAATCTCCTCGAGCTCGGCCCGCGCGCTGGCCGCACAAACCAGAACAATCGCGTCAATGAGCTTTGACTGGTTGAAGGCCGCCATACTTCGGCCGAGCACGGGTTGACCCTCCAACTCGGCCGTCAATTTATTGAAGCCCATGCGCCGGCTCGAACCGGCGGCCACGATGACCGCCCAGACTCCGCCACGTCGCGATCCTGATTTTTTAGCCAAGTTGCTGGAGAACCTCCGTATTGACCGCCTTGCCCTCGGTCCGGCCGCCCGCTTTGGCCATGACCAGTTTCATCACCGCACCCATTTGCGCTTTGCCGGTCGCCCCCGACTCCGCGATGGCCTCGCGGACCAGCGCGGACAACTCGTCGGCCGAGAGCGGGGCGGGCAAGTAGGTCTCAAGCAAAGCAAGTTCGGCCTTTTCCTTGGCCGCCTGCTCGTCACGTCCACCCTTGGCGAAACCCTCAATGGCGTCCTGGCACTGCTTGATCCGGCGGCGGAGGACCGTGATGACGTCCGCATCGGCCAGAGCGGCATCCGTCGCCGCCCCTTTTTCGATCGCCGCGTATTTGAGCGACGACTTGAGCATACGCAAGGCACCGAGTTTGTCGGTCTCCTTGGCTTTCATCGCCGCTTTGATGTCCTCGTCGATCCGGACGCTCAGGCTCATGGGCCGCAGCCTAAGCATGGGCGCGGCGTGGAGCCAGCGGTTTCCCACCCCGCCATTGCCGCCGAAGACCTGCTCCATTAGTTTTGCCCGGGGCATGAGAGCGACATTACGCAAGATTACAATCCTCGGAACTCCGGTAGCAGTGGTCGATTACAATACGGCCATCGAGGAAAGCATCCGGTTGGCCGGCGAGCAACGTCCCGCCGCCGTGGCGGCCAGCAATACCCACATTGTCGCGTTGGCCCGCCACCAACGCGATTTCGGCGAAGTCATGCGGAAGTTTGACCTCGTCCTGCCCGATGGCATGCCGCTGCGCTGGAGCCTTAACGCACAAGGGGCTGCCCTCAGGGACCGCGTCTACGGCCCGTATTTCATGGAGAAAATGATCCGTGCCACCCCGCGCCCGTGGCGCCATTTTTTCTTCGGCGGAACAGAGGAGACGCTGGAGGCCCTCGTGGCGCACTTGCGTGAGATCCAGCCCGGTCTCGAAATTGCCGGTACTTTGTCGCCGCCCTTCCGAACGTGGACCGAGGACGACGAAAAAGCCTTTGCCCGGGCCATCGCGGAGGCCAAGCCCGATTTCATCTGGGTCGCCCTCGGCGGCGAACGGCAGGAACGATGGATCATCGACAACCTGGCGCGCCACGCCCGCGGGGTCTTCTTCGCGGTGGGCGATGCCTTTGTCCTCCTTGGTGGACAGCGGACTTTCGCACCGCAGTGGATGCAGCGCTCCGGCACCACGTGGGCCTATCGCCTTTGCCAAGAGCCCGGCCGTCTCTGGAAGCGCTACACCCAATTCAATTCGCTCTTTGTCTACTACACCATCCGCGAGGCTATGGGCGGGCGGCCGAAGGCAAAACTCGCTGGCTCCGGAAAACCAAGCATCGCCTTTCTCGGTTCCCGCGGCGTGCCAGCCCGCTACTCGGGATTCGAGGTGGTCGTCGAGGAACTCGGCAAACGCCTTGCCGCACGAGGACATAACGTGACGGTTTACAACCGCCTGCCGCACCACGGGGCACCCCATCCGGTCTGGGAGGGCATACACATCATCGGACTGCCGACCATCCCGAGCAAGAGCTTCGACACCATCGTGCACAGCACCCTGTCGATGCTCCACGCGATGCGTAAACCCTATGACATCATTTATCTCTGCGGGGTGGGCAATGCCATTCTCGGACGCCTCGCCCGCTGGCGTGGCACGAAGGTGATCATCAATGTGGACGGGGCGGACTTCAGCCGCAAAAAGTGGCGCGGATTCGCCCGGTTCTGGTTGGAACAGAGCGAGCGCTGGGCCACGCAGTCCGCTGATTGCATCATCGCCGACAACGCTACCATCGCCGACCGTTATGCGGACCGCCATGGCATGCAAACCGAGCACCTCTCTTACGGCCTGACCGTGCGCGATGAGCCTGTGCGGTCGGGGGAACTGGAGCGCTGGGGACTCCAGCCGAACAACTACTTCCTTTATGTTTCCCGCTTCACCCCGGAGAACGAGGCGGAATTGCTGTTGCGCGCTTACCGCAAGTTGGCTGATCCGCTGCCGCTGGTCATGGTGGGCGGCGATCCCTACGAACGCGCCCACCGCCGGAGGTTGGAGGCTCTGGCTACCGACCGGGTTATTTTTACCGGGTTGCGGTTTTCCGAGGCTTACATCGAATTGAGCCAGCATTCACGGGCTTTCATCATGCCCGCCACCATCGAGGCCACGCGATTGGTTCTGCTCGACCAACTCGGCATGGGCAAGGCGATCATTTACCACGACTGCACGGCGACACGCGAAGTCATCGGTGATGCCGGTATCCCTTTCGGTCCGGACCGTCCGGTCGAAGCACTGGCCGAGAAACTCGGTTGGGCCGCGGACCATCCGGAGGGCTGTGCGGCGGCGGGGCGACGCGCCCGCCACCGTGCGGAACAATTCCGGTGGGAGTCGGTGCTCGACCGGTATGAGGAAATCTTCCGTCGTATCGGTGCGGCCGGCACAATATGAAACTTTCGGTCGTCACCCCGTCACTCAACCAGGCACGCTATCTCGGAGCGTGCCTTGATTCGGTCCGCCTGGCCGCGGAACATGCTCCCTCGCACGAAATCGAGCACATCGTCATCGACGGAGGATCGACCGACGGAACGACCGACATTTTGCGCCAACAGGCCGGGGTGCGTTGGGTCTCGGAGAAGGACAACGGACAGTCCCAAGCCATCAACAAGGGGCTCGGCCTAGCCAACGGGGACATCCTCGCCTACTTGTGCGCCGACGACCTTTACGAACCGCCGGCCGTGCAACGCGTCCTTGATGTCTTCAGCCGTGAGGAGACCGTTGATGTTGTTTATGCCGATTTTTTTTTCCTCGAGGGGGATTCCGGACGGAAACGGCGCAAGTCGGCGGCCAAATTTGTCCCGACCGGGCTGATCAAGAGCAACCCGCTCGGACAACCCGCCGTCTGGTGGCGGCGCAGGGTGTATGAAAAATTCGGCGGTTTCGACGAGACGCTTCATTACTGCATGGATCACGAATATTGGCTCCGGTTGGGTGCCAAGGTGCAATGGCACTACATTGCCGAACCTCTGGCTGTCTCGCGATTGCACGCGGACGCCAAGACAAGCCGTCAACTTTCCAAGATGTGGTGCGAGACCGCCCGGATGCTCACGCGTGAGGGATGGCGTTTCGGGCCTTGGTGGAACGCTTTCGCCATGGCCGTCTGGGGACGTCATTACTACCTGCTCAAACGACGCTGGTTCACCCGATGAAGCCCCGCCTCCTTGTGGTCGAACTTCATCACCTCGGTGATGCCGTGATGAGTCTCCCGTTTGTCCGCGGGGCGGCAACCCGTTACGAAGTGCATGTCCTCTGCCGCCCGGCTAGCAGTGAAGTTTACCGGTTGCTACCCCAACCCCCGATAATTCACGAGTGGGAAACACCGTGGGAAGACGGTCAACCAACCGGCTTGAGGCAAGTGCTCGGGGCGGCCCGCGACCAGGGCCGTGTGCTGCGCCCCTTGTCTTTCGATGCCGCCGTCGGCGCATGGGCGGATGCGCGGGTTGGCGTTCTCATGGCGGAAACGCGCGCTGCGCGCCGGATCGGTTTTCCCATGACGCGCGGCAACTACTATGCCGCCGACTTGCCGTGGCGCCGGCAGCGGCGTCTTTTCGGACGTGCTTTGGAAAATCTCTGGTCGTTGCTTCATCCCGGTCATCCACTACTCACCCAAAAGCTGCATCGCGAGTCGCCGCAACAACCGCACTTCCACTGCTGGCACCAAATTGCCGGAGCGCTGGATCTTTCGTGCGATGTTTCCGTCCCTTGGATCGCGGCAACCGGCGCGCCACTCCAAGAACGCCGGCGGCGCCCAGTGCTCGTCGTACACGCGCAGGCCCGCCTTCCGAGTAAACAATGGCCACTCAGTCGCTGGCGCGAACTCGCCGCTTCAGATCGGGTCACGCAGGAATTCGAACTGGTCGAGGTGCTTGCGGAGGGGGCCGAGCCCGTGACCCCGGAGAATGCGCGCAAAGTAAAAACACCCGATCTTTTGTCCCTCGTCAGTGTGTTGTCGGACGCCGACGCGGTGCTCTGCCACGACTCATTTCCGGCCCATCTTGCCGCCGCCCTGGGCAAACCGGTGGTGACAATCTTCGGTTCGGGTGAACCCGATTGGTTCGCACCATGGAACAATCGCCATCGCGTGGTGCAGCGCCGGGCCTGTCCTCTGCATCCGTGTATCGACCGTTGCGGTATGGACCGCTACCTTTGCCTTGATGCCGTAACCTCCGGTGACGTGCTCGCACAATTGGAACGCCTGAAGTTCAACCCATGAATATTCTTCTTCTCGGGTCCGGAGGTTTGCTCGGCCGTTATCTGGCCAAGGAATTGGCCGCCGGGCATGCCCTGGTCGCACAAACACGCCAAGACGCCGATATCACCGACGCAGCGCGCCTCGACGGGTTGTTCGCGCGGCGGTGGGATGCCGTCATCAATGCGGCAGCGGTATGCGATTTCGACGCCTGCGAGAAGAACCCCGGGGAGACCGGACGCATCAATCGCGAGGCGCCCCTTGACCTGGCCCGGCGCTGCGCGGCGCAAGATGCGCTATTCGTCCAATACAGCTCGGACTACGTTTTCGGCGGAAAAGACGACCGATTGCTCTCCGAGTCCGATACTCCCCATCCGCTCTCGGTGTACGGACGCCAAAAGGCCGATCTCGAGCAGCTCATTCCATCCGCTTGTCCGCGCAGCCTGATCCTGCGCGTGTCCTGGCTTTACGGGCTGGGAGGAAAAACCTTCATGAGCCGCATGCCCGGTCTTCTCATGCAGCAGCAATCTGTTCGCACCGCAGCGGGTAAAAAAGGCTGCTGCCTTTACGCCGCCGACGGTGCGTTCTGGACGCGCCAACTGATCGAGGCCGGCCAGACCGGATTGCTCAATTTGGTCAACCCCGGTGGAACATCTTGGGAAGAATTCGCCCAAGCGACCTTGGTCCAGATGAATGCTATGGGCCTGGCTCCAAAATGTGGGGACATTCAAACCGTACCTTACGAGCAACTCGGACCCGATTGGGCCAAGCGGCCGCGCCACTCCTGCCTCGATGCCGGGAAGCTTGCCTCGGTCCTTCCGCCCGGGCCGCGAAGGTGGCAGGAGGCTCTGGGTGAATTCCTTTCCGCGTGGAAATCGGTTGCCGCCGCGTAAACAGTGTGAAAGCTTCTGGTTTCTCATGAACTCCACCGCTGTGGCCCCCGACTGGCGAGCCTCCCTGGCCGCGCCGAACATTTTTGCGGCTCTCACCGCGGCCGGTATTTTCTACGCCCTCTTTTTCTGGTTCCCCTACGCCTCGGGCTACGGGGCCACGCGGGTCGGCATGTTCGAGTTCATGGGCTGGATTTGGAAAAACAACACCGAGTGGGAACACTGCTGGCTGGTGCCCCTCTTCGCCCTCGGACTCGTCGTTTACCGCCGCAAAGCACTCGCCGCGCTTCCGGTCAGCGGTTCGTGGCTCGGCTTGGCTGCTCTGCTCGGAACCCTTTTTGTCTATTGGGTCGGCTATCTGGCGGACAATATCTACGTCGGTTATGCCGCCATGCTCGGGTTTATCGGCTCACTCGTGCTTTGGTTCCTCGGATGGCAATGGCTCAAGGCGCTTTCCTTCCCCATCGCCTTCCTCGCGTTCATGTTTCCTTTGCCGTTCATGGACAACTTTCTCGCCTTCCCCCTGCGCATTTTCATGTCCACGGTCAGCGTCGGTTTCCTCAATCTGATCGGTCTTCCCTGCCTGCAACAAGGCACTGCCATTGTCTCGACGCCCGACTTCGCCGCAGGCCTCGCGGCCGGTGAACGCTTCGCGGTCGATGTGGCTGATCCTTGCAGTGGCATCCGTTCGCTCTTCGCCCTCATGATGGTCAGTGCCCTCTACGGATTCATCGCCATGGATAAATCGTGGCAAAAATGGGTCGTCTTCCTTGCCTCGGTTCCCCTGGCCGTGGCCGGCAACTTTGCCCGCATCATCATGCTCACCATCGGCACCATCGCGCTCGGGCCCGAAACCGCCATCGGTACGCTGGAGGAACCGACCACTTTCCACATGCTTTCCGGATTCCTCGTCTTCGCCGTCGCGCTCGGCGGCATGCTTGGGGTGGGATGGTTGCTGCAACGCTTCACCCCTCAACCGGTTAGGGCACCAATCCCATGATCCGGGCCATCGACATCCCCTGGTGGCGCTCCGGTACGGTGATCGCGCTGGCTGCTCTCACCATCTGGTTGTGCCGCGAAAGCGCGCCACCCAACATCTCGCCCGAATCCGGGGTGATCATGGATCTTCCCACCTTGGTCGGCGAGTATTGGGGCACGAGCGAGACGGTCTCGCCGAGCGAGCTTGCTCTCCTGCCCGGTGACACCGAGTTCGAGAAAAAAATTTACCAGGATCTCACCGGCAACTCCCTCACCGCCCAAGTCGTGCTCAGCGGCGGCGAAAAGCGCAGTATCCACCGCCCCGAAGTCTGCCTCCCGGGGCAAGGCTGGTCGGTCCAAGCGGGTGAAGTGCTTCCTATCACCCTGGCCAACGGCCGCACGCTCGACGTGATGAAACTCACCCTCAACCGCGAAATCGAAACCGGCCCCGGTCAGAGGGTCAATTTGAAAAGCTACTTCCTTTACTGGTTCGTCGGCAAAGACACCTCCACCCCTCACCACTGGGTTCGCTTGGCCAAGACCAATTGGGACATGGTGGTGAAAAAACTCCAGCATCGCTGGGCCTACGTGATCGTCAGCGCTCCCGTGCTCGAAGGACTCCGGCCCGGGGCCAAGACCGACCAGCAGACTCTCGATATGCTCAAGGATTTCATCCGCCAATCGGTGCCGAAATTCCAACTGGCCGAAATGCCCTACGACGAACGTCCGGCTTCGTAAGCTCCCGCGCCCGCCGCACTTCCTCCACCCGCAGCACGCCACCGCGTCCACCCGGGGTCTCCACCTTCCCCGTCACCTCGACCACCGGCCAGCGTGCCAGCACCCCGCCGCAGCGGCGGTAAACCTCTGCGAAGATCTCGCACTCAAGGATATCGGTGCGGTCACAAATGCTGATGAATTTCATGGTGCGCCCGTCCGACTGACGGTGCAAACGCTGCGCCACAACCAACCCGCACGTCGTGACCCGTTGACCCGCAAACTTCCGCACCTCGCCGACCGGACAATAGGTCTCCCATCCCACCTCCGGCCAAAGCTCCACCGGATGTCCATGGACCGGAAAGCCGAGCAGCTCCATTTCATCACGTAATTTTTCCAGCCGTCCCGGCTCCGTCCTACAGTCCGGCAACGCCGCACCCCGCGCCTCCAAAAGCAGACCTTGTCCCGTCACGCAGGGCGCCAAGGCGCGCAATTCCCAAAACATCTCCGTGCGCGATGGCCCGAACGCGTCAAACGCCCCCACCCTCAATAAAGCCGACACTTCATCCGCCTGCGGCGCACAGCGCCGCCAAAAATCCGCCAAAGAAACAAAGGGCCGTCTTTCCCCGATTCTCCGCAACAATCCCTCCGACAATCCCTTGATCATACCCAATGGGACCTGAATTTTCCCAACCGACGCGCCTTCGGCAGTTTTTCTCCGGCTCACTGGACACCGAACACGGCCAACGGAAAACTTCATTGTTTCCCCATTGATGTCCGGCCTCCCGAACAAAACCCCCAACCGTCGCGCCTCGATCGTGTAAAACAACCGGGAATAAAATCCCTTCCCGTGGGTCAGCACGGAGGCCAGAAATTCCGCTGGCCAATACCGTTTCAACTGCGCCGCTTCGTAAGCCTCCAAACCATAAGCGGTCGAATGGGCCCGGCAAAAGGCATACCCGCGGAACTTCATAAGCAAGTCCCACACATTCGCAATCTCATCCTCCGCGCGACCCACGACCCGCGCCGCCTTGGCGAATTCTTCGCGCCACGAATCCACCTGCGCCATCCGGTTTTTCACCAGCAAGCGCCGCAATTGGTCCGCCCGCCCCGCATCCCATCCGGCGAACACCTCGCAAATTTGCAGCACATGCTCTTCGTAAGCGACCACGCCATAGGTCGAACGCAAGACCTGTTCCAAGCTTGGATGGATATAAGTCACCGGCTCCCCGCCGCGCGCGCGCCGCGCGAACTGTTCCTTGCGCAGGTTGTTGGCCGCGCCCGGACGGATGACCGAGACAATAGCGATCAACTGGTCGATGGCCCGGACCCCGGACATCCGGGCCAAAGATGTCATAGCCGGACTCTCGATATGATGCGCCCCGCGGGCCTCGCCCTCGGCAATCATCCGCCACACCTGCGGATCATCCCATGCCCCGGGCTCCGGCGGATTGAATCCGCGGGCGCGTAATGCCGCACGCGCGTCGCGAAGCACAGAAAGCCCGCCCTGCGCAAGAATATCGAGTTTGACCAACCCCATCGCCTCGACCGCTTCCATCTCGAATTGCGTGGTCAATCGCCCGCTCGCGCTGGTGAACAACGGTGTCAATTCCCCGACCGGTTCGCGCGAAATAACCACGCCGCAGGGATGCATCTTGGCATGACGCGGGAACCCATCGAGCCGCGCCGCCAACTTCAGCGCCGCCCGGTAAGGATTCTCCTCCCACGTCAAACCACCCGATTCCACCCCGTCCCGTGCCACCTCGGCCACATCACGGGCCGAGGTGTGCGGCAATTTTTCCGTCATGCGCCGGATCTGGAGTTCGGAAACCCCCAGCGCTTTGGCGATATCGGCAAAAGCGGAACGGCCTTGGTACGTGTTGAATCCCCCCACCACGGCCGCATGGTGAGGCCCGTATCGGACAAAGATAATATCCACCACCTCGTCCCGCCGGTCATGGGGAAAATCAAGGTCGATATCCGGCAACTTCTGCAGCTTCATCCGTTCCGCATTGAGAAAGCGCCGGAAGTATAATTCAAACCGCACCGGACACACCGTGCTGATCCCAAGGCAATAACAGACCAGCGAATCCGCCGCGCTGCCCCGCGTGATCCATTCGATCCCGCGCTCCCGGCAACGCTGGAGCAAATCCCAGACGACCAGAAAATATTCCTCATAACCCACCTCGCCGATGATGCGCAGTTCCTCTTCCACCTGACGCCGCACCCCGTCGGACGGCGCCGCCCCGTAACGCCACTTCATTCCCTCGCGGGCCAACCGCGCTAAAAACTCCCGCGGCAAAGATCCATCCGGCGGGGCAAACCGCGGAAACTTCAATCCGCCGGTCGGTAAGACAAACTCGCACCGTTCGGCCATCTCCTCCGCATC